>Ga0364867_10297_pt2 | contig 12687 bp, 5 predicted proteins | sample ExccelAu500001D4_3_FD_206915 | JGI IMG/M metagenome (GOLD analysis project Ga0364867, IMG submission 206915) | Enriched cells from Trout Bog Lake Hypolimnion, Wisconsin, USA - BchlTB.Aug13.5000.01.D4 | ecosystem: Environmental > Aquatic > Freshwater > Lake > Hypolimnion/Profundal zone | place: USA...
CAATAAACAGATACCAATCGTTACTTTTTCATAAACAATTTATTTTAACCTTAAAATTAAAAATAAAAGGATAGGAAGGGAGCAACTTGTAAACTGAAAGGGAAAAGATAGACCTTTACTTCAATTTTCTTATATGGTTTTTCTATACTTACTATAACTACAGGGTATTAGGATATCTATATAGTATCATTGGGTTATTATTGGGGTATCATTGGAGTAAAGGTCATGCTGAATGCATGCTGTCTTGTCTTTGAATGCCAATAAACTACTGATAAAATATTGTCAGTTAAGGTTAAAAAAGGTTGGATTATGGTAATCTGAGTTTAAAAAACTGCTGTTAACTGCCTTTATAGCAAATGATTTGTGCCTATCCAGAAGAAATACCAGGTAAAAACTATTGGTTGAGATTATTAATGAATGAATTTTTTACCGTCAATGATTGGTTTAAATGAAATTTGTTGTTTAATAAAAAAAATGGAATATGAATATCATTAACTTTAATTATTAAGATATTAATTTTCAGGTGAAATAAATGAATTGCAGCAAGCCATATCCTTTACAAAAGCTAAGCATCCTACTAATCACTTTTACATTTCTTTTCTCTCTTTTCTCTATTTCTCAACCTAATGCCAATTTTAGCAGCAATAAAACCGGGGGTTGTAAACCGCTGGCAGTAAGTTTTACCAATACCACCACCAATGCATCAGCCGCAGCTACCTATAGTTGGGATTTTGGAAACGGTTCTACTTCCATACTACAAAATCCCGGCGCTATTTTTACTACAGAGCAAACCTATACGATTACACTTACGGTAACAGATAATGGAAAAATATCCGTTTCAAAACAACAAATAACGGTTTATCCTTCACCAATAGTTGATTTTACAGTGGCTCAAAACAAAGTATGTATACCCACTGCCGCCAGTTTTACTGCTACCGGTACTGCCGCCAGCTATTATTGGGATTTTGGGGATGGAGTGGTACAACAATCTTCCGCTGCAACCATACAGCACAATTATAGTAAACCCCAAACAGCTTCTGTAACGCTTACTGCTGCCAATAATTATGGTTGCACAAATACTATTTCCAAAACGGATATAGTTCAAATATTTTCTCCGGTAAATGTTAATTTTTCAGCAGACCAAACAGTTTTATGTAAAATATCAGATTCCATTCATTTTTCGAATCAAAGTTCAGGACCAAGTGCACTTACTTATTTATGGAATTTTGGTGATGGCAGCCAATCAGCCCAACCCAATCCTGCGCATGTTTTTCCGGCAAAGGGTATTTATTCCATTTCTTTAACTGCTACCAGTCAGGAAGGATGTGTTGTTACCAACAGCCAGCCTAATTATGTAAATGTGCAAAGTTATCATACAGATTTTAGTGTGCCCCCGCTGATATGCCAGTCCAATTCAGGCAATTTTAATTTTACAGGATCACCCCAGCCAACCAATGGAACCTGGTTTATCAACGGCATTCAGAATTATTCTTATTATAACAGTTTGTATTATTATTTTTCACAGCCTGGAACTGACACTATACAGCTTAACAATACATTTGGAGCCTGTAAAGATTCGGCCATAAAAATTATTACCATTCAAACTAATCCTGTACTTAATAATTTTTCCATTACTGCAGATAATAAATGCGGATCTCCGGCAAACTATACTTTTTCAGATACCAGCAATGCAGCAATAAAATGGAACTGGACGATTACCAACAATAACTATAGCTGGGTAAATTCTACCCTCCAAACAGTAACTGTTAATTATCCGGCCGGAGGCACTTATTCTGCCAGTTTAAGTATTACGAATACAGCAGGTTGTACCGCCAGCTACCAGCGTAATTTTTCAACTACCCCACCACAGGTAAATATTAGTGCTGTTGGCAATACTAATGTTTGCGGGCCATTCTCACTTACATTCAGTGCTTTTGAAAATTCTGCTATTGGTGATTCTATTGCCAGTTATTCCTGGAATTTTGGGGATGGATCACCGGTTTCAATACTTGATTCTCCTACCCATACCTATACTATACCCGGAGCTTATACTATAACCCTTAGTTATGTTACTAAAAACGGGTGTAGTGGCAATGCTATTTACGGGCCTGTATATGAAAATATAAAACCAACGATTAGTTTTTCAGCAATATCTCCCGTATGTGGTAATTCAACTGAAATATTCAGTACACAGCTTACAGGAAATGCATATGGTTATTCTCCCAATATTACCTGGAATTATGGTGATGGCAGTTATAGCTATTCTAATCAAAATAATCATTCCTATACTCAGGCCGGTACTTATACGATTACGCTTACTGCCAATTTTCAGGCATGTGGCGATACCTCTATTACAAAAGCCAATTATATAACAGTACTTCCCCCGTTTCCAGCAATCGGCACACCGGTAAATACCTGTGACGGGAATCGTGGGCTGGTAACTTTTAATCAAACTTCAGTTGGTGCAACCAGTTTAATCTGGGATTTTGGGGATGGAAGCCCTATGCAGACAACTCCGGGAAACCTATCCATAATGCAACACAATTATCCCCATACAGGAAGTTATACCGCCAAACTTACTGCTGTAAATGGGAATTGTTCATTGGTTAGTCCTGCTACTGTACCCGTTTTATTAAAACAAAACCCATTGCTTACCTCTGCACAGAATTCGGTTTGTGCCAATGGTACTATTAATGTAACGGCTTCTAATTTTGAGCAAAATCCCTATGTTGGAATCAGTGCCTATAATGTTAATTTCTTTTATTCAGATAGTACAACATTTAACGGGGCAATCAATTGGAATAACAATTATTCCTGGATCACCAACTTTACGGTTTCGTTGGTTAATTTCAAACCAGCAACAACCGGGTTACAATTAATCACCACTTCATATGGTTTTAACTGTAAGGATACCAGCAATATTATTCCGCTTGCCGTTTTAGGGTCTACTGCCAAATATGGAATATTAAATAATAAAAATTGCTATAATACCCCCATTCAATTCAGTGACTCTTCTACAGCTACGTCAGGTAACAGTATCGTATCCAGAAACTGGAATTTCGGGGATGGGGCAAGTTATGGTACAACCAATGGCGGAACAGTTACACATCAATATACCAATCCCGGAACTTATTATGTTACCCTTAGCGAAAACGATGCTGCGGGCTGTACTTCATCAACGAATGCTTATTCCAATTATGTACAGCTGAACGGTCCAAAAGCTGGTTTCTCCGTTTCTGATATGAACCCCACCATTACAGAATCGATTAGTTTTTATAATTACTCCAATACTTTTCAAAGTTTCAATACCCTGTTTACCTGGAATTTTGGTGATGGCAGCCCGGCATATATTGGATATTATCCACCCGCTCATGTATACAATACTCCGGGAACATATACCATAACATTACAGGCAACAGATACTGTTTCCGGATGCAGTGATCGAACAAGTGTAGCATTAACCGTAAAAAATTTCTTTTCTGCTTTCAGTAAGCAATCTGCATATATTGGAACCAATAATTGTCCTCCTTTACTGATCAATTTTACCAACAATTCATATAATTACAGGTTTGTATCCTGGGATTTTGGAGATGGATTTACTGTAGACAGTGTGAATAATCCAGGCCATATCTATAATAATCCAGGGAAATATATTGTAAAGCTTACCGTTTATGGACCTTCGGGTATTATTGGATATGATACCGATACCATTAATGTAATATCACCCGCTGCTACTATTAATTTATCTGCCAATCAGGGATGCATTGGGCAGCAGGTTAGTTTTACCGGTAGTTCAAATGATACACAAACCTTTTTATGGAATTTTGGAGACGGCAATTTTAAAAGCGAAACATTTCCAATGCAATATACCTATTCAAGTGCCGGTATATTTAGTCCGGGGTTATTAACCACATCAGCATCCGGTTGCACTACATTTAACAGCGCAGCAAGTAATGTAACTATATATCCTAATCCCGTTATCAGTATTACTCCGGGTAAACCCATAGATTGTTTAGGTACGGCTGTACAAATTAATGCAACGGGTGCCAATAATTATACGTGGGCACCTACAGCCGGGTTAAGTAATTCCACTATTTCCAATCCCTTTGTTACCATTACAGGCAATACTACTTATACTGTATCCGGAACAGATATAAACGGATGTAAGAATACAGATAGTGTTACTGTTACAGTAGTACAACCTTTTATAATGCATGTAAGTCATGATACGGCAATATGTATTGGTACCCAGGTACAGCTACAGGCAAGTGGTGCAAATACGTATGGCTGGATTAATAATACAAATGGAATCAGCAATCTGAATAGCTCAAATCCTATTGTAAATCCATCTGCAACCACTACTTATACGGTGGTTGGAAAAGATAGCTTTGGTTGCTTTAATGATACTGCGCGTATTAATATAACGGTAGTGCCTTTACCCACCGTTACAATTAACCCGATTAATAATCCGGTACAGATTGGAGTAACCATTCAATTATCAACTGTATACAGCAGTGATGTGAGTTCCTGGTTATGGTCACCCGGTACTGATCTATCGTGTACCGATTGTCCATCACCGGTGTTAACACCATTGGCGCCGATCTTATATACTGTAGAAGTAAAAAATCCTGTTGGTTGTGCTGCTACCGATACTGCATCTATTGTATTAGAATGTTCTGACAGCCGGGTTTATATTCCTTCGGCATTTACCCCTAATGGTGATGGTAAAAATGACCGGTTTGAAATAGCAGGGGGTATTTTAATAAAGCATATTGTTATTTATGGCCGTTGGGGGAATGTGGTTTATGAAAGATCAAACATCTGGGCATCTGCCAGTACAGATTGGTGGGATGGAACCAGCCATAACCTGCCTTGTGATGTGGGAGCGTATGTTTACTTAATAGAGCTTCAATGCACATCAGGAACTTTGTTTACACGAAAGGGAACAGTGGTGCTGATCAGGTAGATTTAAAGCAGAAATTTAATTAAAAACCTTTTAATGGTTCTTTATACGAAAAGGCTTTCATATCCATTTCTATACAGTATTTTGAAAAGCTTTTTGGTATATACTGAATTTGAGTAAGTTACAATGATGGTAAAAGAACTTTAAGTACAAACTTAAAATACAGACTGTATCGATCTAAAAAAAAATTTAAATATACCCCTCAAAAATTTTAATTTAAAAATGAAAAATAATATATTGAGTTAGAAAAAACAGGTTTTCAAAACTCAATAAAAGCCTTGCAACATGAAAAAACTTTTTAAAATACTACTGTATTTTATTGGAGCAATTAGTATCATTTTTGTTGGCCTTATTTCTTTTATAGTCTTTTTTTTACCCAATGTAGGAAAGCCCGATAAAATCACAATTGAAAGAACTCCTGAAAGAATTGAAAGAGGTAAATATTTAGCAACAAGTGTAATGGTATGTGTGGATTGTCATTCACAAAGAGACTGGACTAAATTTGCCGGTCCAATTGTTACAGGAACAGAAGGCAGAGGAGGAGAAAGATTTGATCAGCGTTATGGTTTTCCGGGTGTGTTTTATTCAAAAAATATTACGCCATATACATTAAGTGGTTGGACGGATGGAGAAATTTTCAGAACCATTACCACCGGTGTAGATAAAAAAGGAGCAGCTTTATTTCCAATCATGCCCTATCATTATTACGGACAATTGGATAAAGAAGACATTTATTCTGTAATTGCATATATACGTACATTGCCGGAAATAAAAACGGATGTACCTAAATCAAAAGCAGATTTTCCTTTCAGTATCATTCAACATTTAATTCCCCGGAAAGCAAATTTACAAACCAGACCAGCAGAATCAGATACTATTGCCTACGGAAAATATATGATAACAGCCTCAGGTTGTCAGGAATGCCATACTAAAGACAATAAGGGACAAATTATAGCAGGGCTTGAGTATGCTGGAGGAAGGGAATTTGCAATTTCTGCAGGTATTGTAAGATCGTCAAACCTGACACCTGATATAAACGGATTAAAAACATGGACTGCAGAACAATTCATTAAACGATTTAAAATGTATCAGGATACTTCATTCCATTCACCAGTAATCAGTGCAAAAGATTTCAATACAATAATGCCGTGGATGATGTATTCTAAAATGAAAGCATCTGATCTCAATGCTATCTTTGCATATTTGAAAACCATAAAACCAATCGCTAATAAAGTAGAAAAATTTACAGCAAAGAGTTAATAAAACATACAAATTGTAAATAACATAGCTGCTTTAATTTATCAACGTGATCTGTATTAATTATGAATGGGGAGATTTAAGTATTTGGAACAATAATAGTTCTTTAAACTTTTCTTTTGGCATATACCTTATTGCATTTAAGTATACTACAAAGGAATCCGGATTATTGCCGCTTATCATTTTTTAAAACAGCCGCTTAATATTTAAATATTAGGGTTAATACTGAAAAGTATATTTGACGCATGTTTAAAAAAGCCTTACTAGCTATATTGCCCATTTTTTGTTTTTTTATTATTCATGCACAGATACAGGTGAAGGACAGTACTGATTTTCAGAATAAATTTCAGATTCATGCAGTAAAGGTGAATCAGCCGGTAAAAATTGATGGCAATCTGGACGATATTGTTTGGAAACAGGCTGAAAAAACATCTCCTTTTTGGAGAAAATACCCCACAGATGGGGGGAGGCCTGTCAGAAATACAGAGCTACAGGTATTATACGATGAAAAGTTTATATACTTTGGCATTACGGCATACGATTCCGGTAAAGCCTATATTCAAAGTTTAAAAAGGGATATTGGACATGATGGCAATGACGGGATAGGAATTATTTTAGACCCTACAAATCAAAGAACCAATGGCTTTTTTTTCGTGATAAATGCATTGAATGCACAAAGTGAAGATTTATTACCCTTTGCAGATGGTGGCCCGCCTTCCTGGAGCTGGGATACCAAATGGTTTTCTGCTACAAAGCAATATGATAACAAATGGACCGCAGAAATTGCAATTCCATTTAAATCTATCCGCTATCCTTCCGATAAGCTGATCTGGGGATTAAATTTTGTTAGAATAGATACCAAGACCAATGAATATTCTACCTGGACAAAAGTTCCGCTTAATTTCAGGTCTATGGATTTGGGTTATACCGGAGCATTAATCTGGAAGGAAGCTCCGCCTAAATCGGGCAGCAATATGGTTTTCATCCCCTACATCACTTCGGGTATTAGTTCTGATCAGGAAAATGGGGTACGGACTTCATTGGCTAGCAATGCAGGGTTTGATGCAAAACTTGCTTTAAATTCATCACTAAACTTAGATCTGACGGTAAACCCGGATTTTTCTCAGGTTGAAGTAGACCAGCAGGTAACCAATCTTACCAGGTATGATATTTCATTTCCTGAAAAAAGGACATTCTTTTTAGAAAATTCTGATTTGCTATCGCAAATAGGTATTCCTCCCATCCGGCCATTTTATTCAAGAAGTATTGGTCTGGATACCAGCGGAAACAGTATTCCTATTTTATTCGGTGCAAAAATTTCGGGAAATATATCCAAGTCCACACGTATCAATTTCATGGATATACAAACCGGGCAAACAAATACCAATGCTGCTGAAAATTTTACCGCAGCCAGTATTACCCAAAAAGTATCGAAACGATCTACCATCAAAGCCTATTTTCTGAACAAGGAAAATTTTATATCTGATAGTCTGAAAACGGCAAATCCTATCAGTAAATTTGGCAGAAATGCAGGTATTGAATTTAATTGTTTAAATGAGAAAGGAACCTGGAATGAATGGGTAGGCCTGCATCATTCATTTAAACCAACAATTACGGCAAACGATAATTATTTAGATGCCGGATTTGCCTATAACGGCAGAAATTTTTCAACAGTTACTGATATTGGTAATGTGGGTACCAATTTTTATACTGATATGGGTTATGTGCAGCGAATAAATAATTATGATGCGGTAAGAGATACTACTATCAGGGTAGGGTTTAAGCAGATATATGAGCAAATTGGCTATAAGTTATTTCCAAAAAAGGGGAATATTATTACCCATAATATTCAATACAGCACACTTCTGGATTTTAATCCGGATAATTCTATGAATGAGCGTTTTCAGGAACTGGATTATAATATATCATTCAAAAATACCAGTCAGTTATTTTTATTTGCCAATTCAGATGATATCAATTTATTGTTTCCAATTTCATTTACAAGTGGTGTACCCTTACCGGCAGCTCACTATTCATACAATACTTATGGTGTGGGGTACAACAGTGATTTCAGAAAAAAATTGAGTTATGTAATTAAGCTTACTTCGGGAGGTTTTTATAATGGCACTTACAATGGTATCAGCACCACCATTACGGTAAGAAAACAACCGCATTTAAATTTATTTCTGCAGGCAGAGATTGATAAACTTAACTTTCCCAATCCCTATGGGAATAATGCGTTGCTTTTAATTTCTCCGAAAGTTGAAATAAACTTTACAACCAATTTATTCTGGACCACTTTTCTTCAGTATAATACCCAGGCTAATAATTTTAATATCAACAGCAGGTTTCAGTTCCGGTTTAAACCTATGAGTGATATATATGTAGTGTATACCGACAATTATTTTACTGCTCCATTTTTGGTGAACAGGAATAAGGCATTTGTGGTTAAGTTGAATTATTGGTTGAATTTGTAAGTTTTCAGGGAGTAGATAGTAAGGTGTTATGAAATTGTTGTATCAGCAATTTATTGGTGGTAGATCTGCATGAATTGTGCTATCATGTTGATAAGCGGGGAGCATTTACTGGTAAGCTATTATTTTCGGTAAAATAACGCAGTACTTTGCTAAATATACTGACCCGCATTTGCATGTTATAAAAATAAGCTGTTATACCCTATCTGTTTTATTTGATTTATGGCCTGCTTCCTGTTATATGAACGGCTATAATATCTGGGGTTTAATTCCTATTTTCATCTTTCAAAATCGTGTACATGAAAAAGGTTCTTTTTGCTTCATTTTTTTTGCTTTTTTTGTTGGTTGGACAAATACCGGCACAGGTAATCAGCTCAAAACAGATCGATTCTGTTACAGAACTTGCCCTGAAAACATTTGATGTGCCTGGTATGGCTGTTGCTGTTATTAAAGACGGAAAATTGATCCATGCCAAAGGTTATGGGGTTCGCTCTTTACAAACCATGCAGAAAGTAGATGAGAACACTCTATTCGGTATTGCCTCCAACAGCAAAGCGTTTACAACCGCGGCATTGGGTATGCTGATTGATGAGGGTAAATTAAAATGGGACGATAAGGTAACAGATTATATCCCGGAATTCAAACTATACAATCCCTTTGTTACGGATGAGTTCACTATCCGTGATCTTATCACACACCGCAGCGGACTTGGTTTAGGTGCTGGCGACCTGATGATGTTTCCTGATGGAAGTGATTTTACCAAAAAAGATATTATTCATAATCTGCGTTATCTGAAACAGGTATCCAGTTTCAGAACCAAATACGATTACGACAATAATCTATATATCGTAGCAGGAGAAGTAGTTGCCAGGGTATCTGGTATCAGTTGGGAAGAATTTATAGAGAACCGAATTATGAAACCTTTGGGCATGACAGCAAGTGGAGCCTCTTTATCCAGAATAAAAGACAAATCCAATATTATCAGCCCACATGCTCCTGTGGATGGGAAAGTGCAGGCCATTAATATGGAATGGAGCGAAACGGCCAATGCTGCAGGCGGTATCTGGAGCAACCTTACCGATTACAGTAAATGGCTGATAATGCAGATGGAGAATGGAAAATATGGAGAAGGTTTGTCTAAAAGATTATTCAGTGAAGCTGTTCATGAAGATATGTGGACACAGCAAACAATTATTCCCGTGCGCACATCAGCACCGTATAACTCTCATTTTGCCGGGTATGGCCTTGGTTTTTTTCTGAGGGATGTAAAAGGATATAAACACATCAGTCATACAGGCGGCCTCGCAGGTATTGTGACCCAGGAGATTATGATACCTGAATTGAAACTTGGTATCATTGTATTTACCAACCAGCAGGTAGGCGCCGCATTTACTGCGGTAACCAATACTATAATGGACAGTTATCTGGGTGTGAAAGGGATGGACTGGATAAAACTGATGCATGACAGGGTTGCAGCCGGAGAAGCTCAGGAAAAAAAGATCACAGAGGAAGTATGGAAAGATATTGAAGCACAGCAAAAAGCAACTACAAGTAAGGCAGATATCAATCAGTTTACAGGAACTTATACTGATCAATGGTTTGGGGATATTACTATTTCAGTAAAGAATGGCAAAACAAGGTTCGACTCAAAACATTCACCAAAACTTAGCGGCGAAGTTTTTGCTTACAAAGGCAGCACTTTTATTGTTAAATGGGATGACAGAAGTATGGATGCAGATGCTTTTTTGATGTTTAGTGTAGATACAGACGGTAAAGCAACAGGCCTTACCATGAAAGCCATTTCACCGCTAACTGATTTCAGTTACGATTTTCAAGACCTAAATTTTGTAAAGAAAACTGCTAAATAAGAACTTGTTTAAATTAATCCGGAAGCGTTTTGCCTATAAGCACTTTGGGTTTTGTTTTATATGAGACCATGATAATGTGAGTAATCTTATCGTTTCCTCTTGCTGTTATATTTATTGAATGTCAACTTCGAATAGAGTCATTTAAGTTATCCATTGATTTACTTATTACCTGACGTGTACTGGTGTGTTAAACCCCAATAAAAAACCACCTACAATTTTAAGTGTAAGTGGTTGATTTTCACTCCCATTTTAAGTGGGCCCACCTGAGAGAGAATTTATTCATACAATTTTTATGTTTTTTTATCAATTATAACATTTACCCTCTCCACAAATTCTTGCCTCTAAAAATATTTTCCAGAAAAAAAGAATAATTCAAAAAAATCTATTGATTATTGCAGACAATCATAAGGACAATTAAATCAATTAATTAAATATTAAAAATAATATAATAATAATAAAATGCTAACACCAAAATTTAATTTTTATTTGCAAAACTTATTATCGGATAACCCGATTTTAATTTATATGCAGGCAAAGTTTAATTATGAAAGATTAATGATTTCAGCAGGAGAAAAAATTTCCAAAAAAGACTGGGACTTTGTTGCACAAAGGGCTATTGTAAGCAGAAATAAAAAAGATTACTCTCAATTAAATGACTGGTTAGATAAAATGGAGCTAGCTGGAAAAGAAGCATTTCGAGATTTTAAGTTTAAAGGGATTACTCCAACTGCTGAAATCTTAAAAGCAAATATATTAGAAGCACTAAACCTTAATCCTATTCCAAAGAAAGAAGAGGTTAAAGTTAAAAAAGAAACTTTGCTTTCATTTATTGAAAAATTCATCAGAGAATCTTCCTCTAGAGTTTCTTACGCAACTATTCAAACTTATCAAACAACAAAAAAGCATATATGCAATTATTGTGCTCAGCAACATAAACATGACCTGGATTTTGAAGAAATCAATCATGAATTTTATAATTTATTTAAAGTTTATTTATATAGTTTGAATCATAGCGAACATACCGTAGCTAAGCAAATAAAAAATTTGAAAGTGTTTTTAGGTGAGGCTACGGAAAGGGGGATAAATAAAAATATGTTTTTCAGATCTAAAACATTTAAAAAACCAACTGAGGATGTTGACAAGATATTTTTAACTGAAGACGAGATTCAAAAAATATATCAATTGGATTTAAGGAATAATACCGGATTAGAATTTACCAGAGACTTATTTATAATAGCCTGTTATACAGGTTTCCGGTTTTCTGATTTCACTACTCTTAAAAAAGAACATATTGGTGAAAGTTTTATAACTAAAAAAACAATAAAAACTAAAGCGAAAGTTATAATCCCAATACATGGAACTGTTCGTGAAATTTTTGAGAAATATAACTATAACCTCTTTGTATCATCAAAAAATCAAGTAATAAATAGGCATTTAAAAGAAATTGCCAAAAAGGCAGAAATAAATGAAGAAATTGAGATTATAAAAAAATTAGGAGGTGTTTCTACAAGAACTGTTTACAAAAAATGGGAGCTTGTATCTTCTCACACTGGTCGCAGATCTTTCGCAACCAATAGTTATTTATCAGGAGTGCCAACAATTGCTATTATGTTTATCACAGGCCATAGCACAGAATCTGCTTTTATGTCTTATATATGTATTGACGAGTTACAAAATGCTCGCCAAATCCAGAATCATCCCTTTTTTAATAAAAATAATTTTAATCAAGCCGCATGAATGGGAAAATAATTTTAATAAAATTTGGCGAGTTTATTTGTTTAAATGTTTTATGCAATCTAAATTTGAATTGTTATTCTTATTTATTTTAATACCCCAGTTAAAATACAGAATAATTAACCTTAAATATCTGTAAAATACTCTCTCACGAGAAAACCAAATTGGGATAAGGGGATTATTAACAACTACCAGTTATTTGGTACCAATTGGCTTTTATGCAACAAATATTTTTAAGCAATGTTTCTGACATTGAAAATGTTTTCAGAAAAGTAATTCAAGAAGAATTAAAAAATTACATTACAAATCTTTCAATTAATACTTCTCCAACTAAAAAAGAATCAGAGTCTTTAATAACTAAAGGCCAATTAGCTAAGGAACTTAAAATCAC
>Ga0364867_10767_pt1 | contig 12676 bp, 10 predicted proteins | sample ExccelAu500001D4_3_FD_206915 | JGI IMG/M metagenome (GOLD analysis project Ga0364867, IMG submission 206915) | Enriched cells from Trout Bog Lake Hypolimnion, Wisconsin, USA - BchlTB.Aug13.5000.01.D4 | ecosystem: Environmental > Aquatic > Freshwater > Lake > Hypolimnion/Profundal zone | place...
GATTCCCGCAGTTTTAACCGGAAGTTAAGTTGAAGATTAATTGCCAACACACTTGGCTTTTCGACCGATTCCGTGGTTAATTGAATCAAGTCCATGAGCGAAAAACCAAAACATCCGGCGCACAAGATCGAACTAAACCTGCGCGAAATCGGCCAGTTGTTCAACACGATGGATCCCGCGCCGTTCCCGGAAAAGGATTTGGACAGCGACGCAGAAGAATTCATCCTCGGCTGGGTCGGCGAATTTCCGCTGGACGAACCGGTGTCGCTGGTGGTGCATCTGGCAGAGTTGCCGGTGGAAAATCCGCAACTGGTGGTGGAGCAAGGCGTGCATCATTATTTCGCCTACCGGGCGCGGCTGAACCGGATGGAGCTGCGCCGGCTCTTGAGCGACGGCCAGAAAAGTCTATTGATTGGGCTGGCGTTTTTGTCCGTGTGCCTGACGGCGAGCCACGCTCTCGGTGGCGATGGCTCGGCCACGTTCCGCAGCATCGCGCGCGAAAGCCTGACCATCGCTGGTTGGGTGGCGATGTGGCGGCCGATGCAGATTTATCTCTACGACTGGTGGCCGGTGCGCCGGCGCGGCCAGCTTTATCAAAAGCTCGCGCGGATGCACGTGGACGTGCGGCAGAAAACTTGAACGGCGCATTTCCGTTGCGCCGAACCACCGGCAAAGGCAAAATCCCTCCGATTTTATGTTCGCGTATCTTTGGGTCGCCCTCGGCGGCGCGCTCGGCAGCGTGGCGCGCTTCTGGGTCAATGGCCTCGTCTCCGACAAATTCGGCGCCACCTTTCCGTGGGGCACGCTCGTCATCAACGTCGTCGGCTCGTTCATCATCGGCGTCATCGGCGCGCTGGCGATTCCCGAAGGCCGGTTGGACACGCCGTCGCGCGTCTTCGCCACGCAATTTATCATGATTGGCGTCTGTGGCGGCTACACGACGTTCTCTTCGTTCAGCCTGCAAACGCTGAATCTGCTGCGCGAGCGCGAATTTCTTTACGCCGGCGGCAACGTGATGTTATCCGTCGGACTGTGCCTGATCGCCGTGTGGCTCGGCTGGCTGCTCGGTTCCCTGTTCAACTCAACCAAATAAAATTCAACCACAGATAAACACGGATGAACACGGATATCAAAAATTGGTTTAGTGGCGGTCTCTGCCCTTTGCCTCTGTGTCCATCTGTGTCCATCCGTGGTTAAAGAAAGTTTTTATGCAAATTCCCACCGACGCCGTTCTCCTCCGCATCTTTCTCGGCGAAAGCGACCGCTGGGAACACCGGCCGCTTTACGAAGCCATCGTGCTGGCCGCGCGCGAACAGCATCTCGCCGGCGCGACGGTGCTGCGCGGGCCGATGGGTTTTGGCCGGACAAGCCGGTTGCACACGGCGAAAATTCTGCGGCTCTCGGTGGATTTACCGCTGGTCATCGAAATCGTGGACAGCGAGGAGAAAATCAATGCCTTCTTGCCCACGCTGGACCGGATGATGGGCGGCGGCCTTGTCACGCTGGAAAAGGTGAAAGTGCTGCATTATCGCGGCGGCGTTGACGGAGCAAAATAAAAATCAAATGGTCGCGCGAAGGCCGCGAAGGCGGAAGCTTGACTTGCGCGGCGGTTGGGCGTGAAATCACCGGCAACCGGTGGCGGCAACCCTGCCGCCGGGATTGATTGCAAAGGTTCAATTAAAGACCTGCTAGGTCACATGCCACACCCGAAGAAAATTATTTTACATTGCCGGGAGGGATACTCGCCTCAACTTGATAGTTTGGTTGAGGAGTTTATCCGCGATGGTGTTACTTTTGTCGGGGTTGTTGGCAAGGATTGCGCCAAAGTTGAGGAGATCATTGATGAGATTGTTGTCGGTGATGGCGAGCGAGATTATCACCTACTCACTTCGAGCCACCCAGACGAAACCGTCGAACAAGCGGTTCGTTTTGCGGAATCATTGACTGGTGAGTTTGCTGGAGAGGTTCACATTGTTGAGGGATAAACCGATTAGTTGAGCAGGCAGAAATAAGGCGCAATGGCGGAAGCTTGACTTGCGCGGCGGTTGGGCGTGAAATCACCGGCATCCGGTGGCGGCAATCCAGCCGCCGGTATAGGCTGCAATAATTCAATACAACGCCTTTTATATAAAACATGGAAAAACAGATAAGCTTGATTGTGAGCTATGAAATCTAAAATAATGGTTTTTATATTTGTTTCACTCTTTGCGGTATTTGCTATTTATTTTAGTTATAGGCAAGGAGAGTTAAACGGAACCAAAAAATCGAATGAAACCTCCAGTATTTGTGCATTTCTTGCAAGTTTTGACACGCTGCAAAAAATGAGGTCGGGTGATGTTTCTGGTGCAATTAAACGACTAGAACCTTATTGCTACACAAGTGCTGGAAACCTATTTGAAATCCAAGGTGAAAAAACAAAGCTTATATTAAGTCATTTTAATTCAGGCATTGCAGCATACTTAAATGCCTACGCTGATCCCTTGCAAGATCAGTATTATTCCGAAAAGCAATTGATTTTTCTATTAAAAACAAACGACATCGTCCCAGAAGGGCGTGGACATTGAGTGAACGGGGTGCGTTTCCGAAGGAATTGGCATCGGCTGGTATTTCGGCTGCATGCGGCCAGCATTGCAGGCCATGCACATCACACAAGAGCTTGAGAAAGAGACCGGCATGTCCATAGCAGATATGACTAAGGCTGTGCCTGATTCTTTGGCTGCCATGCAGCGACAGGATGAAACAGCGGCGGGATTTGCTCTGGGATTTTACAAGTTTTTGGAGAACGGAGAGATTGATAAGGCCAAGGCGCGCTCAATGCAGTTTGTTGGTCATTATTATCGAGTTTATAAGGATCGAGGCGGCGATACAAATATGCTGGTAGATATAGAGAAGGCGGCGCAAAAATATCCAGCAGTTGCCGCCGAGATTTCGAGGGAGATTAAGTGAGAACCACAATGCCTAACCAGTCGCCGGAGCCAACGCCGGTTGGCGCTGGCCGTTCCGCTGTCGCGGTTCACGTCGTGAGTCGGCGGTGGCTCAGCTTTTTTCGTTAGGCCACATTGAGCATTTATGTTTAGAGATCGCATTACTCGGATGTTGATTATCGGCGGCGTTATCTTTCTTATGATTGCCTGCGTCCTGCCGACCAAAGATAGGTTTGTGATGACAAGCGGCGGTCAGCAGCGAGTTATCACACGCCAAGACAATCCGGCGATTTATTGGGGCACAGAAGCTGGAGTGCTGATTGTTGCCGTTTCGCTTATTTCTTTTGGCATTTATCGCGGTCGAAAACATTAGATATGACCATGTGGCCTAACAAGTCGCCGGAGCCAACCGCCGTTGACGCGGTCAGTTCCGCTGTCGCGGTTCACGTCGCAAGGAAGGCATGGCTTAGCTTTTTTCGTTAGGCCACTCGACCACTAAGTTTGTGAATGATTGGTTGAACAAAGTTTTTTTTGTAAAAGAGGCCAAGCCACGAGTTATTATCGGCTGGGTTTCGGTCGCCATCGGGTTATCCGTTGATATTGGTCTTGTGATTTACCGGCGGACGCATGAGGAGTTTTTCCTGAACCAGCATGGGCGGCTTTTTGATATGACTGTCAGATATGTTGCTGGTTTCGCCGTGGCGGTGATTGTGTGCTTATCGGCGGGTGCGATTTACAATATATGCAAGAGATAAAGCCGTGGCCTAACCAGTCGCCGGAGCCAACCGCCGTTGGCGCTGGTCGTTCCGCTGTCGCGGTTCACGCCGCGAGTCGGCGGTGGCTCAGCTTTCTACGTTAGGCAGCACTCAGCACTACGCGCATGGATATTTCAAGCATCTACATTCACGACGGACGACTTCTCCGAGTTATCGAGGATGCCGAGTCTGCCACGCTGACGATGGAGTGCGAGTTGCCGGCTACCGAGTGGAGCGATGATTTGGTTCCACGGCTTTTGGTTTTCGAGGGCGTTTACAATTATCGAGTTTGCGAGGGAGCGATTCTTGGTTGTCCGACATTGCTCGATTTGTCCATTACCGGCGAGCGAGAGTGTCGCACTTGCTTGCGGATTGACACAACAGCCGGATACAGAGAGCTTGATTGCACAGCCGTTAAGATTTGTGATTATGACCGTGCTGCCTAACAAGCCGCCGGAGCCAACCGTCGTTGGCGCTTGCGGTTTCGCTGTCGCGGTTCACGTCACGAGTCGGCGGTGGCTCAGCTTTTTTCGTTAGGCGTATGAAGCTATTCGTCATCGTCCTATTTCTGGCAATGCTTGCCGTGTCGTCTTGTTCGCGACAGACGCGAGCCACTTGGCAGTTATACAGTGAGGATGATGTTCGGAAGTTTGTTCAGCCAGGCACGCCACTCACAAACATTATCCAGAGATTTGGACAGCCGTGGCATGACGAGAAGAATCCCAAGTTTGAGAGTGCCTTTACCAACGTTGACGAGATAGTTTATTTTGATTTGCCAGATGCACCGCCGGGCACGAAAGAAGATTATGGTTTTTGCGGTTTCCAAGTGAGGCTCAAGGATGGCAAGGCAGTAGATTGGTTTTCGACTCACCGGACGACACATTGATGAGTGATTTTCGTCATACGCCTAATGTGAGGATAGACTACATCCGCCAAAATCCTTTCATTTGGTTTTCCTAGTCGCCCGCCACCGGCAACCGGTGGTGGCGGGTTTTTGAGGAAATATTTAGCCGTGCGCCAGCACCTTCGCCACCTTCGCGGTCGTCGCGCGAAACATCCCTCTCCAATTCCACCGGCAACCGGTGGCGGGGCGAGTTCGCGGGAAAAAGTGCCGGGATTGCATTATCGCGGCGAGCCGTTATGATGCGGAATCATTTCCCAAATAAAAACTATGCCAAAAAACTCTCTGAAAAATTATTGTCACCGGTTTATCGTCGTCGGGGCGCTGGCGCTGTCCACGGCGGCGGGCTTGGCGCAGGAAACCACCAAACCGCTCAAGGTGTTGCTCGTCACCGGTGGTTGCTGCCACGATTACGCGAATCAACAGGTGATTCTCAAGCACGGCCTGGAGGCGCGGGCGAATGTCATCGTGGATGTGGTTTATTCCGCCGATGGCAATACGCATCCCAAGCTGCCCATCTACGGCAATCCCGATTACGCCAAGGGTTACGACGTGGTGATTCACGATGAATGTGCGGCGGGCATCAGTGATCCGGCGGTCATTCAAGGTGTGTTGAAGCCGCATCAGGACGGCATTCCCGGCGTGAACCTGCATTGCGCCATGCACTGTTACCGCATCGGTGATTTCAAGAAACCGGTGGCGGTCGGCGCGGACAATGCCCATTGGTTTGAATATCTCGGCCTGCAATCCAGCGGCCATGGCGCGCAGGCCCCGATTGAAATCAAATTCACCGATAAGACGAGTCCCATCACGGTGGGGCTGGCGGATTGGACGACGATTCACGAGGAGCATTACAACAACGTGCAGGTGTTTGACACGGCGCACGCGCTGGCGCACGGCTTCCAAGTGCTCAAAAACAAGGACGGTTCACCGTCGCGCACGAATGATTTCGTGGTGGCGTGGGAAAATCTTTATCGCGGCAAAACGCGCGTGACGAGATCCAGATAGCGGTCGTCCGCCACCGTCTCGTTGTTGTGGCCGATGGTGGTGGAAAACACGCGCGGTTTGCTCTGGGCGTGCGACAAACTGGACGCCAACGGCAAACCCAAGCCCGGTTACGCGAAATAAATCGCGGTCACTTGGCCGCCGGGGCCGGCGCGGGACCGGCGGGAACGGCTTTGACTTTGCGCTTGCCGCTTTTGAGGTCGAGGTTTTGTTCCAGGTCGGCGGCGGTGACGGTGGATGACACGCCGTCCGGTGGCACTTCAACTTTCGCGATCCAGAGAATGCCATTCAGCACCACCTTGCGGAAATTATCATCGCCCCAGTTGCGGTGGTAATGGCCACCGGTGAAGCCGAAACCGCGCCCGCCACCGGCGCGCTCGCTCGCCCACGCGACGGCTTGGGATTCGCCTTTTTCCACCGCCGCGCGCACGCCGGGATTGCCTTCATGCGGGCCGTCGTGCCGTTTCATCGTTTCCGGCGGAGGCACGGCGGTGAGAATCATTTTCACGCCGGTCATGCCGTCGCGGAAGCGCATGTTGAAATACCATTCGTCGCGCATGCTGAACGGTTTCAGCCCGCGCGCGATGGGATGATCGGGCAGGGTTTTGAAATCCGCCGACCACACGGGATTCACCGACCGGTGGATTTCAAAACAGCCGCCGATCCAGTCGAGAAATTCCTTTTGCCCTTTTTCAATCGTCGGCTCGACGGCGTAATGAATGCAAGCCAGGCCGACGCCTTGTTTCGTCAGCGCGTCGAGTTGTTGCAGCCGGTCGGCCTGCAACGCCGGATGGCCGGCGCCGCCGTCGCTGTAAATCACCACCGCCGCCGCGCCTTTCAGCACCGCGTCATCGGCCGGCCAGCCGTTGGAATAGACTTCGACTTGGATGCCGGGAAAACCGGCGAGACATTTTTGAAACAGCAGCAGCCCGGCGCGGAATTCGTGTTCGCCGGGGGCGTGGCTGGGCTTGCCGGCAATCATCACAATCCGTTTGTCTTCCGCGCGACCGGTGGTGGCGGCGAAACCGATGAGTGAAATAAGCATCAAGGTGGCGAGGGTTTTCATAAAGTTTTCAAAGGCGCTGGTGGTCGTTGCCGGTGGCGGCCGGTGGTTTTTTATTTTTTCAAGTTGTCGTGTGGAATCTGGTCGCTACACTAGCGAAATGATTCCCCGTCACCAACCGCAAAACGCAACTTTTATCCATTGAACGCAATATGAAATTCGGCATCAACACTTTTCTCTTCACCTCTCCGTTCACCAACCAAAGCACCCGGCTGTTCCGGCAATTCAAGGCGTGGGGCTTTGACGGCGTGGAAATCGCGGTGGAAAACCCGGCGGACATTGATCCGGCTTTCGTGAAAGCGCAACTCGACCGGCACGGGCTGATTTGCACTTCGGTCTGCGCCTGTTTTCCGCCGAGTCGCGATTTGCGCGGCACCAAGGCGCAACAGCAGGCGACGGTGGTTTACATGAAGCGGCTGGTGGACATCGCGGATGTGCTCGGCACGGACATCGTCATGGGGCCGCTTTATTCGGCCACCGGTCGGGCGGACGCGGTGCCGGCGGCGGAATACCAGCGGCAATGGCGCACGGTGCGCGCGCATATCAAAACGATTTGCGCTTACGCTGAGGCGCACGGCAAGGTGATTTGCATGGAACCGCTCAACCGGTTTGAAACGGATTTTCTGAACACGGTGGAGCAGGGGTTGCAGATGATCCGCGAGGTGAAAAGCCCGGCGTTGAAATTGTTGCTCGACACGTTCCACATGAATATCGAGGAGAAAAATCCGGCGGACGCCATCCGGCGCGCCGGCAAGCACGTCGGCCACATCCACGCCAGCGCGAGCGACCGCGGCACGCCCGGCAACGACAATGTGGATTGGCGCGGCGTGGCCAAGGCGCTGAAAGATATCCGCTATCAAGGCGCGGTGGTGATCGAATCGTTCACGCAGGACGTGAAGGTGATTGCGCGCGCGGCGGCAATCTGGAGAAAAATTGAACCGCGCCGGAACGACATCGCCAGCAAAGGACTGACGTTCCTGAAAAAGACTTTGAAGTAACCGGCGTTACCGATTTGAATTTTTCGGCCATGCGTTGCAAAAGAAGCTGTAACCTGTAACAACCGTTTCCATCTGGTTGGTAACATTCACCAAAAATCTCCCATGAACCGCCGCAAATTCATCCAGTCCGCCACGCTCGCCGCCGCCGCCTCGCCATTGTTGTCGCAAATGGCCCGCGCGGAAGACGCCGCGCCGGCCAAACTCAAGGGCAACATCAACCATAGCGCCTGCCGGTGGTGTTACAACAAAGTCAAGCTGGACGACCTCTGCGCCGCCGGCAAGGACATGGGCCTCGTCGCGCTCGATCTGATTCAGCCCGTTGATTTCCCAACGCTCAAGAAGCATGGCCTGGTTTGCTCGATGGTTTCCAATCCGGTGATTGACGGCCTCGGCGGCATTCCCAAGGCGTGGAACCGCGTCGAGCATCACGACAAACTCGTGACCGCCTATACGCAGCGGCTTCAGGAAACGGCGGACGCGGGTTACGAGCGGCTGATTTGTTTTTCCGGCAACCGCGCCGGTCTGGATGATGCCAAAGGCTTGGAGAACTGCGCCACCGGTTTGAAACGAATTTTGCCGCTGGCGGAAAAATTGAAGGTGACGCTGTGCATGGAACTGCTCAACAGCAAGCGCAACCACAAGGATTACCAGTGCGACCACGTCGCGTGGGGCGCGGAACTGGTCAAGCGCCTCGGCTCGGAGAATTTCAAGCTGCTCTACGACATCTACCACATGCAGATTATGGATGGCGATGTGTGCGACACCATCGAGCATAACCATCAATATTTCGGCCACTACCACACCGGTGGCGTGCCGGGGCGCGCGGAGATTGACGAAACACAGGAGTTGAATTACCCGCGCATCATGCAGGCGATTCTCGCGACCGGTTACAAAGGCTACGTCGCTCAGGAATTTATTCCGAAACGGCCCGACCCGCTGGCGTCGCTGCGGCAGGCCATTAAAATCTGCGACGTGTAACTTTCTTTTAATATTTCCGTCCACTCATCAACACCCTCAACATAATAACCATGAACCGCCGAAAATTCCTCACCACCACCAGCCTCGCCGCCGCCGCCGCGCCGTTGGTTTTGACTAACTTCAAACTGTTCGGTGCCGATGCGCCGAGCAACAAGCTGAACCTCGCCCTCATCGGCTCGTGGGGTCGCGGCGAGGCGCACTTTGGTTCGCTCGCCACAGAAAACGTCGTCGCGCTGTGCGACGTGAACGAAGACCATTTGGCGTTCGGCCTGAAAAAATTTCCCAACGCGAAGACGTATGTGGACTGGCGGAAGTTGCTCGACGACCACAAGCAGCTTGGCCTCGACGGCATCGTCATTTGCACGGCGGATCACACGCACGCTTTCATCTCGAACTGGGCGTTGAACCGCGACCTCCATGTTTACTGCGAGAAACCGCTCGCCATTAGCGTCGAGGAAGCGCGGACGGTGCGCGCCAATTGGCTGAAGCGGAAAGCCAAGCTCGCCACCCAAGTCGGCATGCAGCGCCATGCGATACAAAATTTCAACCGCGTCCGCGAACTGATTCGCGACGGTTCCATCGGTGAACTCTCCGCCGCTTACGCTTGGGGCAATCGCCAGGTCAAACCCGCCGATGCCACCTACGATCAGGCCAAAGGCATCGTTACTTTCAAGGGTGCCGACGGCACGCTCAAGACCGCTGGCTATCTGCCGGAAGCCGGCGCGCCGCCCAAGGGCCTTCACTACGACCTTTGGCTTGGGCCGTCGCATGCGCATCCCTACAATCCCGGCTATTTCAAAGGCGGACCGGGCGCGAATTGCCTCTCGTGGAATATGTTTTGGGACTTCGGTGCCGGGCAGATCGGCGACATGGGCAGCCACACCATGGATTTGCTCTGGAACGCCGTTGACGCCAAGCTGCCGACCGCGATTGAGGCGCAGGGCGACCCCTTCAACGAAGCCATCACGCCCATCAAATGCGAATCCCACTTCGAGCATCCCGCCAACGATTGGCGCGGCCCGATTCGTATCGGTTGGTATCAAGGCGGCGCCATGCCCAGCTCGCCCAAAAGCTATGTTGATCTGACCAAAATCGGTCACGGCGCGATGTTCAAGGGCACAAAAGGTTTCGTCGTGGCTGATTTCGATACCCGCATCATCCTGCCGGTGGGCAACGATGCCGATATGACCTATTACAAGCCGCGTCCGAAAACCGAAATCCTGCCGCCGATTAATGGCTTCCAGAAGGAATGGTTCGACGCCTGCAAGAACCCCAGCCTCAAGACCGCCTGCGACTTCGAATACAGCGGCAACATGATTGAGCAAATGCTGCTCGGCCTCGTCGCCTATCGCGTCGGCAAGAAGCTGGACTACGACGGTGCCGCCGGCCGCGTGAAGAACAGCCCCGAAGCTAACGCGCTGTTGAGCCGCCAATACCGCGAAGGTTGGACGTTGAACGGATAACCGCCTCCGGATCCAAAATGAGCCGGGTTTTCAATCACCGGCGGATTGGATTTCGCAAAAATTAAACGGCACCGGCGGACGCTGGTGCCGTTTTTGCTTTTGCCGGTGGTGGCGGGTTTTGGGAGTCGCGCGAAGGCCGCGAAGGCGGCGAAGTGAGCGAACGGAACCACGGTTCTGAAAAATCCCAAAGGGATTTCAGCATTCAGCCCGGTGTTGGTGCGCCAGCACCTACGCCGGGTAATTATCCCCAAATGAATTTTACCCCAACGGGGTTTTATCTGTTTTGGCGGGAGGTGATGCAATCCGTTCCGGGTAGAAACAATTATCGGACGTGAACCCAAGGTAGCGCTCCCGCGCAACCTTGGGCCGAATGATTCAATCCCGTTGGGATTGGTGACCACCGGCAACCGGTGGTGGCGGGTTTTTGAGGGTCGCGCGAAGGGCGCGAAGGCGGAAGCTTGACTTGCGCGGCGGTTGGGCGTGAAATCACCGGCAACCGGTGGTGAGTCGGCGGTGACTCAGTTTTTTTCGTTAGGCGGCTCGCGAAAGATATGATGACAATTACCAACCTCATCTGCATTTCAGCAATCGTGGCACTCTGCTTTGTTCTTACGGGTTGCAAGCGAGCCTTACCGCCGGGCGCAGTTTTATTTACTGGTTCAGGCATAGCAATTATTCCCGGCGATGATTGGCAGCCAATGCGTAGCAACGTGCTTACTGTGGGTCAGAAAGCGATATGCCCACCAGTTCTCGAAGGTAAGGGACTTTTTAGACTTGCCTTGATTCAGGTATTCACGACAGGAGAGCGAGCTGATGCCCAAGCCGGAGTCGCAGCCATACAGAAAGAAGCTGCCACGATTATAGGAGCAACACCCGATTCGTTCAAAATGGAGGAGTTTACGACAGTCGGCGGATTAAAAGGAATTCATACATCCTACGAACATACGTTCAATGCTGCGCCCGGGTTGGTCATTTCGACACGTGTCCATTCATACCTTTTTCAGAATACGAAGGGTCAATGTGTTTGTATAAAATACATCACTCCGGCAGAAAAAGATTCCGATTTAGTTCACCAGATGATCCTCAAGACATTGATTTTACAATGACGCTGCCTAACCAGATTATATGAGAAGGCAAACCACCGGCAACCGGTGGTGAAGAGGTTTTTGAGGGTCGCGCGAAGGCCGCGAAGACGGAAGCTTGACTTGCGCGGCGGTTGGGCGTGAAATCACCGGCAACCGGTGGTGGCGGGTTTTTGAGGAAATATTTAGCCGTGCGCCAGCACCTTCGCCGCCTTCGCGGCCTTCGCGCGAAACATCCCTCTCCAATTCCACCGGCAACCGGTGGTAGCGGGTTTTTGAGAGTCGCGCGACACAATTCCCGGCTTCAAAATTAAATTGTCCCATCCGCCGTTTCACGGCAAGCTGTCGTTTCTATGCAGCAAGTGAATCTCGGCATGATTGGCGGTGGAACGGTCGGCAGCGGCGTCTTCCACGCGTGGCAAAAAAACGGCGCGCTGATGGCCGCGCGCCTCGGCGTCAAAATCCATTTCCGCAAGATCGCGGTGAAAGCGTTTGACGAACCGCGCCCGTATCCCATCGCCCGCGAATTGATGACGACCGACTGGCAGGAAGTGGTCAACGACCCGCAAATCCACATCGTCATCGAACTGGTCGGTGGCACCGGCATTGCCAAAACCATGGTGCTGGCCGCGCTGGCGCAGGGCAAAACCGTCGTCACCGCCAACAAGGCATTGCTCTCCGCGCACGGCAAGGAACTGTTCGCCGCCGCCGCGAAATCCGGCGCGAATTTGTATTACGAAGCCAGTGTTTGCGGTGGCATTCCAATCATCAAGGCGCTGCGCGAAGGTTTCGTGGCGAATCAGTTTCCGGCGATTTACGGCATCGTCAACGGCACCTGCAATTACATTTTGTCGCGCATGAAAGCGGAAGGCGCGGATTTCGCCGCCGTGCTCGCCGATGCGCAAAAACACGGCTACGCGGAAACGCCGCCGGACTTGGACATTGATGGCCATGACGCGCAGCACAAAATCGGCATTCTCGCCTCGCTCGCGCACGGCTTCTGGGTGGATCACCACGAGATTCACACCGAAGGCATTCGCGATGTTTCCAAAATTGATATGCAGTTTGCCGAGAAACTTGGCTACACCATCAAGCTGCTCGGTATCGCCAAGCAAATTTCCGGCAAAAAATCCGGCGTGCAGGTTTCCGTTTATCCGACGCTGATTCCGAACGCGCACGTTCTCGCCAATGTCAACGGCGTGTTCAACGCCTGTTTCGTGCGCGGCGATGTCGTCGGCGATACGCTGTTCTACGGTCGTGGTGCCGGCAAAGATGCCACCGCCAGCGCCGTGTTGAGCGACGTGGCGGATGCCGCGCTCGATTTGAAAAACGGCGGCAAGATCCGCATCGCGCCGTTCGTCGCGCACGCGAAGGCCGGTCGCGTCACGCCGATGGATGAAATTGTTTCGCGCTACTACGTCCGTTTCAGCGTGGTGGATAAGCCGGGCGTGCTGGCAAAAATCTCCGCCATTTTTGCGGCGGCGAAAATTGGCATCTCGTCGGTCAT
>Ga0364867_10768_pt1 | contig 12639 bp, 10 predicted proteins | sample ExccelAu500001D4_3_FD_206915 | JGI IMG/M metagenome (GOLD analysis project Ga0364867, IMG submission 206915) | Enriched cells from Trout Bog Lake Hypolimnion, Wisconsin, USA - BchlTB.Aug13.5000.01.D4 | ecosystem: Environmental > Aquatic > Freshwater > Lake > Hypolimnion/Profundal zone | place...
TTTTTCAACCGCAGAGGAATCGAATGCTTTCTATCGTCGAAATCTGGCTGCAGGTCAGAAAGGGCTATCTGTTGCTTTCGATCTTGCAACTCACCGCGGTTATGATTCAGATCATGAGCGTGTTGAAGGGGATGTCGGAAAGGCTGGTGTAGCCATCGATTCCATTCTCGATATGAAAATTCTTTTTGATCATATCCCACTCGACAAGATGTCTGTTTCAATGACCATGAATGGTGCTGTACTTCCCATTTTGGCTTTTTATATTGTTGCTGCCGAAGAACAAGGGGTCCCGATGGAATGCCTTACCGGAACTATTCAAAATGACATTCTGAAAGAATTCATGGTCAGGAATACTTATATCTATCCCCCGATCCCATCCATGAAAATCATTGCAGATATCTTTGAGTTTACGGCAAAAAACATGCCCAAATTCAATTCAATAAGCATCAGCGGTTATCATATGCAGGAGGCAGGTGCTACTGCCGATATCGAACTTGCATATACGCTGGCTGATGGTCTTGAATACCTTCGTGCCGGAATCAATGCTGGTATGGATATCGATTCTTTTGCTCCGAGGTTATCATTTTTCTGGGCTGTAGGTATGAACCATTTCATGGAAATAGCTAAGATGCGTGCAGCGCGACTTCTTTGGGCAAAGATTGTAAAACAATTTAACCCGAAGAATCCAAAATCGATGGCCTTACGTACGCACTGCCAGACATCCGGATGGAGTCTTACCGCTCAGGATCCATTCAATAATGTTACACGTACATGCGTGGAAGCATTGGCAGCTGCACTAGGGCATACTCAATCTCTTCATACCAACTCGCTGGATGAAGCAATTGCATTGCCAACAGATTTCTCTGCTCGCATCGCACGCAATACACAACTTTACTTGCAGGAAGAGACGAATATATGCAAATCGGTGGACCCATGGGCAGGATCCTATTACATGGAGTTTTTAACCCACGAAATTGCACACAAATCATGGGCGCTGATCGAAGAAGTGGAATCATTGGGAGGAATGGCAAAAGCAATTGAAACAGGCGTTCCTAAAATGAGGATCGAAGAAGCATCTGCCCGGAAACAGGCCAGGATCGATTCAGGTAAAGATAAAATCATAGGTGTAAATGTATTCCGTCTCGATAAAGAAGATCCTATTGAGATCCTTGAAGTAGATAATTCTGCGGTGAGGGAATCCCAGATCATTCGTCTGAAAAAATTAAGGCATGACAGAAATCCGGAAGAAGTTAAAAATGCCATTGACGCATTGACGAAATCAGCAGAGACTGGAGAAGGTAATCTCCTGGAACTTGCCATTGATGCTGCCAGAAAAAGGTCTACGCTGGGTGAAATTTCATTTTCGCTGGAAAAAGTTTATGGGAGGTATAAAGCTGTGATACGATCAATTTCAGGTGTCTATTCCTCAGAATCAAGGGATAGCGAAGAATTCAAATTAGCCCGTGAGATGGCTGATAAATTTTCAGCAATGGAAGGGCGTCGCCCACGGATTATGATTGCCAAAATGGGTCAGGATGGTCACGACCGCGGAGCTAAAGTGGTTGCAACAGGTTATGCCGATATCGGTTTCGATGTAGATATTGGCCCATTATTCCAAACTCCTGCTGAAGCTGCCAGGCAGGCTGTCGAAAATGATGTTCATATTCTTGGCGTTTCCAGCCTGGCTGCAGGACATAAAACACTGGTTCCCCAAGTCATTGAAGAATTGAAAAAACTTGGCAGGGAAGATATCATGGTAATAGTTGGTGGCGTTATTCCACCCCAGGATTACAATTTCCTTTATCAATCTGGAGCTGTAGCGATATTTGGTCCGGGAACAGTCATCCCCAATGCAGCCATAAAATTGCTTGAAATACTTATTGAGAGCAGGAAATAATCCATGAAACTGCAGGTTCACACTTTACCAAACGGAATCCGTCTTGTTCATCATTTCGTTACCTCAAAGGTTTCCCATGTTGGTCTATTTATCAATGCAGGAACACGGGATGAAAATGAACGTGAGCATGGCATTGCCCATTTCATCGAACACACCATTTTCAAAGGAACCAAAAAAAGAAATGTCTTCCAGGTACTAAACCGCCTGGAAAATATCGGTGCCGATCTGAATGCCTATACATCTAAGGAAGAAACTTGTATCTATGCAACTTTTCTGAATGAATATTATGACCGGACACTGGAACTTTTTCAGGATGTCCTTTTTCATTCGACTTTCCCTGAAAAAGAACTTGCAAAAGAGAAACAAGTGGTAATGGATGAGATCCGGTCGTATCAGGATAATCCGGATGATCAGATTTTTGATGATTTTGAAGACCTCGTGTTTGCAGGCCATCCTCTTGGAAAGAATATCCTTGGGACAATAAAAAGCCTGAAACAATTAACAAGGAATGACCTTCTTGAATTCATAAGGAGAAATTATTGCCCTCAGGAAATAGTGATCATTTCCGTTGGTAATATTGAATTTCCGCGATTGGTTAAATTCATAAACAAATATTTTTTCCAGACTCCTGATAGAGAAAAATCATATCCCAGGGTGCCTTTTGAGAATTATCAGGTCGTAATCAAAGCCCAAAACAAGAAAACCTACATGGTTCATTGTGTTGTAGGCTGTGCCGGTTATGCATTCAGTGATGAACGTCGGATTCCCCTTGCACTGCTCAATAATATGCTCGGTGGGCCAATCCTGAACTCCAGATTGTCACTTGCATTGCGGGAGAGAAATGGGCTGACATACCACAACGAATCAAACTATACCCCTTATTCTGATGCAGGAATAATCAGTATTTACTTCGGTACTGATCCGGTTCAATATGAAAAAGCTTTAGAGATAGTCCATCAGGAACTAGCTAAATTAAGAAACAAGAAGTTGACAAGAATACAACTACACACAATTCAAAAACAATTAATAGGCCAGTTAGCTATCGCACAGGAATCGAACCTTGGTCAAATGTTGTCAATCGGGAAAAGTTTTCTTCTCCAGAATAAATTTGATCCTATTGAAACAATTATCTCCAGAATAAATAATACTACAGCAGAAGAGTTACTGGAAATTTCGAATGATGTTTTTCGACCCGACAAGCTCAGTATGCTTACCTTTACGGTAAAATAATAAATCCTGATTTTTGTCAGAATTAACTTACCCGACATGATTTCAAAGGAACTTCTAGATTATTCTGAAGCACATTCAACCCCGGAATATCCTTTCCTGGAAAGGTTAAACAGGGAGACCAACCTAACACAAGTTTACCCTCGAATGTTGGCTGGACATATGCAGGGACTATTGCTTCGGTTCATCAGTCAGATGATCAAACCCAGAAAGATCCTTGAAATCGGAACCTTTACAGGTTATTCGGCCATTAATCTGGCTATGGGGCTTCATTCAACAGAGTCGGAGGAAGGCATTCTTCATACTATTGAAGTTGACCCTGAACAAGAAGCGATCATCAGAAAATATATGGCAGAGTCGGGGCTGCAAGAAAAAATGATCCTTCACATCGGGGAGGCCATGAAGATCATCCCAACACTTAATGAGATCTGGGACCTGGTTTATATTGATGCTGATAAAAGCAATTATCTGAATTATTATAAGACCATTTTTGACCATGTGAGGCTCGGCGGTTTTATCCTTGCCGATAATACTTTTTGGGATGGGAAAGTATTAAATCCTGAAACACGGAGTAGGGATACCCATGGAATCATCGATTTCAATGAGTTTGTTATGCAAGATGAAAGGGTTGAGAACCTATTACTGCCTTTCAAAGATGGCATTATGTTGGTTAGAAAAAAAATCGTCTAAAAGATGCCGGATCATTGATTTATACCTAAATGAATGGGTTACCCGATTTTAAACTCGTAATGAACTTTCGATAGTTCCTCATTTGCCTTCACTACCTTAATCTTTAAGTCTTCTTTGAACGCGATCATTTTATTATGAAGGTCAATATCTGAGGTTGCAAGGATCTCAGAGGCAAGAATTGCTGCATTTTGAGCACCATTGATAGAAACGGTAGCAACCGGAATCCCCGGGGGCATCTGAAGAATGGCCAACATGGCATCAAGCCCTTCTAAAGAGGCTTTGATCGGAACACCAATAACTGGCAAGGTTGTCATTGCTGCAATGACACCAGGCAGATGTGCAGCCATCCCGGCAGCAGCAATGATGACACGAATTCCCCGTTTGTGCGCATTTCTTGCAAATTCCTCGACTTTCTCAGGCGTACGGTGAGCGGAGAGTGCATTCATCTCAAAAGGGATTTTCATTTCATTAAGGAATTTGGCAGCAGATTCCATCACTGGAAGATCAGAAGTGCTGCCCATGATAATACTGACTTTTGGTTCCATTTGTGTATCTTTGCGTTTAACAACAAAAATAGTCATATTTTCGTATTTTCCATGGCTCCAATAAAAGTTAAAGATAAAGAATTTGAAATTAGCATCACTGCGCAAGTCATTGACACGACCCTACAGAGAATGGCCATGGAAATAAATCGTGATTATAAAGGTAAGAATCCTTTATTCATTGCAATTTTAAACGGATCCTTTGTATTTGCAGCAGATTTGATAAGGAAGATCACAATTCCATGCCAAATTTCATTTGTCAAATTTTCATCTTATTCCGGTACAATTTCAACAAAAGAAGTCAAAGAATTGATCGGTCTTAACGAGGAAATTAATGGAAGACACCTGATCATTCTTGAAGATATTGTGGATTCAGGGATCACAATTGATAAAATTTTAAAGGACTTAGAAAAATTTATACCCTTAAGTGTTAAGCTGGCCTGTTTTTCTTTTAAAAAGGAAGCATTTGTAAAAACATTCCATATCGATTACCTCGGCCTAATCATTCCTAATGATTTTGTTGTCGGGTATGGATTGGATTATGATGGTTATGGGAGGAATCTGCCAGAAATTTATAAATTAGTAAAATCATAAAACGAAGATTTTTATGTTTAACCTTATTCTTTTTGGTCCACCGGGAGCCGGAAAAGGGACACAAGCAATAAAAATTGCAGGAAAATATGGCTGGGTTCATGTATCCACCGGAGATATACTGCGTTCTGAAGTTAATCAGGGAACTCCCCTGGGTCTTAAGGTGAAAGCAGTGATGGAAGCTGGTACTCTGGTTTCAGATGAATTACTGATCGAGATCATGGAATCAGTTTTCCGGAAAAACCCTGCTGCCGGTGGGTTCGTCCTTGATGGATTTCCCCGCACCCTTAACCAGGCAAGGGAACTCGATCAAATGTTAATGAAATTGGGGACAAAAGTATCACTCGTCCTTTCACTTGATGTGGATGAAGAAGAACTGGTAGCCCGTTTGCTTAAACGCGCTCAGGAGCAAGGCCGGAAAGATGATACCAAAGAGGTTATCAAAAACCGGTTGTTGCAATATCATCAGCATACCAAACCGCTTATTGAGTATTACAAAGGAGAAAAACTTCTGAAAAATGTTAAGGGAGTGGGTACCATTGATGAGATCTTTGCCACTTTGTGTCAGTCAATTCCTGAATAGTCAGGAAAGAACTTTATGACTACCTAATTGTTTCGAAAAAAATGACTGAATCAAACTTTGTCGATTATGTTAAGATATTCTGTAGTTCCGGTCATGGAGGGCAAGGTTCAGCACATTTTCTTAGAACAAGAGGCGTTCCACATGGAGGTCCTGATGGTGGCGATGGTGGCAGAGGAGGACATATCATACTCAGGGGGAATAAACAACTTTGGACATTGATTCACCTTAAATACACACGTCATTTAAGAGCAAAAGATGGTGAAAATGGGGCAAAACAATTAAGACATGGAGCTAATGGGGAAGATATTATTATTGAAGTGCCTCTTGGAACCGTAGCCAGGGATTCAGAAACCAGAGAGTTTGAATGTGAGATTACCGAAGATGGACAATCAATAATTCTCGTTCCGGGTGGAAAAGGTGGATTGGGTAACGACCATTTTAAATCATCAACATTTCAAGCTCCAAAATTTGCTCAACCTGGCGAAGAAGGAATTGAAACCTGGAAGATTCTTGAATTGAAACTGTTGGCAGATGTTGGATTGGTAGGATTTCCCAATGCCGGAAAATCCACATTGTTATCAGTGATTTCAGCAGCCAAACCACAAATTGCCGATTATCCATTCACTACATTGGTCCCCAATCTCGGTATTGTTCCTCTGGAAGGCAGAAAATCCTTCGTCATGGCTGATATTCCTGGAATAATTGAGGGGGCTCATGAAGGGCGAGGCCTGGGATTAAGATTTTTACGACACATCGAACGGAATTCTATACTCCTTTTCATGGTTCCTGTTGATAGTCAGGATATAAAAAAAGAATATGAGATCCTACTTAATGAATTAATGCAGTTTAATCCTGAATTACTTGATAAAGCCAGGATCCTTGCAGTGACCAAATCAGATCTTGCCGATACAGAACTTACCGGAGAATTGAAAAAGGAAATACCGGATATACCGTCAGTTTTCATCTCCTCTCTTAAGAATCTTGGCCTTCATAAACTGAAAAAGATGATCTGGGAGGAATTAACCCGGATAAATACAGATTTTGATTGATTGAATTTCTGGATCATATTGACAAATCTGTCTTTCTTCTCCTGAATGGGTTTCACAATCCTTTTTTTGATCATGTGATGTTTTGGGCGACAAAAAGTTTAGTATGGTTACCACTTTACATCTACTTCCTTTTTTTTGTCATTCGCAAGTTCAAATGGAATACAATTTTGATCCTTCTATTCACAGGATTAATGATACTCTGTACCGATCAATTGTCAAATATTGTCAAAGAAGGCGTGCACAGATTTAGGCCTTCACAACAACCCGGCCTCATGGTTCACCTGGTTGATGCCTATAAAGGAGGAATGTATGGCTTTTTCTCAGCTCATGCCATAAATACCTCTTCGGTTGTTGTTTTTCTAATGATGATATTGGGAAGGAAATATTTCTATGTTTATGTTCCAGCTATTCTTTGGTCGGTTTTCATTTCATACACTCGAATTTATCTTGGTGTTCATTACCCGGGAGATATAATTGTCGGTTGGATTGCAGGAAGCCTGGCTGGATTCTTATTTGGGAAAGGGGCTGTACTAATCTATAAATCGATTGATCAATCCGTCATTAATAATGCTATAAGTTCTGATTCCAAATAAATCAGGAAGTCAAATTTTTTTCAGGGATTTTTCTGTACAATAACCGTAAAAAAGTCGGGAAAACAAACAAGAGTAAAGGCATGGCAATAATAAATCCTCCAATGACAGCAATGGCAAGTGGCTGTTGCATTTGAGCGCCAATGCCAAACCCTAAAGCAAGAGGAGATAGTGCCAGAATAGCTCCGATTGCAGTCATTAATTTAGGACGGATTCTTAAAGAGATAGCATATTCGATAGATTGATTAACATCTCCCGTTTTCTTCAAAGTAGTCAAAAACTGGTTAACAGTAAAAATGGCATTTTCAGCAATAATTCCAACGATCATGATGATACCTGTGTAGCTTGCTACATTCAATTGGATTCCCGAAAGAAATAATGCCCAAATACTGCCACCAATGCCAGCAATAGAGATAAAAATAACAAGGAAAGAAATTTTCAGGTTCCTGAACAGGAATAATAATACTGCAAACACAAGTAAGATGGCAGAGATAAGTATCAGTAATAACTCGCGAAACGAAGATTGTTGTTCAGCATAAGTTCCACCGAAAACAATATAACTCCCGGTTGGAAGGGGCAGGTTTTGTGCGATTACTGATTTAATTTCAGAAATGGCACTTCCCATATCACGGTCATCCAAACGTGCGGTAACCACAACATTTGATTTAAGGTCTTCACGTGTAATATCAGGATCACCAACAGACAATTCAACATTCGCAAAATATTCGAGAGGGCGTGAAATTCCGTCAGGACTAAAAATTAACTGCTTCTTGATTCGGGTCAGGCTGTTCTCATTAAAATTAGTGAACCGCATAAGGATCCTTATCATTTGTTCACCTTCCTGCACCTGGCCAACTTCCAAACCTTCATTACCAACCTTGATCTGGGTTTGCAGATCTGCTGGTGAAAGATTAAATTGAGCCAGCTTAGCTGGGTAAGGAGCGATGGTGATCGTAGGCCCATCAACAATGATTCCGCTTTGGATGTCTGCAACACCAGGAATTTTTTTCAACAGGGCCTTTGTTTTATAAGCAAGAATACGTAATTGCTCCAAATCATCTCCAAATATTTTAATTTCTATCGGCTGAGGTCTCCCAATCAAATCACCTAGTAAATCAGCAATACGCTGCCCAAATTCGATATTCAGCGCAGGTTCTTTTGATGATACCTGACGGCGTAGCTCAGATATCACTTCTTCAGTTTTCTTATGCGTGCCTTTTTTAAGCTGAATAAGATAATCACCCTCATTTGGAGGAATGACCCCTGATGCCATGCTGATACTTGAAGACATATTTGTACCTGTGCGTCTCATGTATGTTGAGATATCAGGGTGTTTCATAATTATTGTATCGACTTCCCGTAGAATGGCATCTGATGTATTAAGTGAAGTTCCTGGGGGGGGATAAATAATCAAGTACGATAGAACCTTCATCAAGAACAGGTAGAAATCCAGTATTTAAATGATCAATAAGAAATGCTGAAGAAACGATGAGTGCCAGTATGAAAATAATTGCGAAAATGGGTTTATCAAAAAACCAAATCAACCAGGATAGTCTTGATTTCTCAGAGGAAATGGCTTTTCTTGTCAATGCCGAAAACTTCTTATGGGGCTTATAGCCAAACAAAAGGTGAAGTGCCGGTAGCCCTAGCCAGGTTGCAAGGAAAGAACAAACCAACGTGATTTCCATTGTCAGTGTCAGCTCTTTGAAGAAACTCCCGGCAACACCACTCATCAGGACAAAAGGAAAAAAAATGACGATGGTACTGAGCGATGAACCAATCATGGCAGGGAAAAGCATATGTATGGTTTCCTTGACAACAACGTGTTTGTCCTTATCTGGTTGCTCTTCGTGTGTGCGATGGATTTGTTCTATCACCACAATGGCATCGTCAATGATGAGCCCGATCGAGGCAGCAATGGCTCCTAGTGACATGATATTCAGGGTAATGCCGAATAAATAAAGAGCAGTAAAAGTGAGTGCAAGTGTCACAGGGATGATGAGGATTACATTCATGCTTGCACGGAAAGAACGAAGAAAAAGGATTACGACCAGAATAGCCAGAATGAGCCCTTCATAAATACATTCCATGACACTATCAATGGAATTTGAAACAAAAACCGATTGGTCATAATAAGGTCGCAGATAAATTCCCTTAGGGAGTTGTTTCTGAATTTCTTTAGCTTTTTGCTTGACATCTACTGCAAAATCAATCAGGTTGATTCCCTTTTGTTTGATCAGATCAATAATAACGGCATCATGGCCGTTGGCATTGATCCGGATGAATTCCTGCTGTTCCTCTATGTCAACTGTGGCGATATCACACAGCAAAATAATCCGGTGTCCATCATTCCTGACAACAATGTTTTTCAGTTCATCAAGGGTTTTTATTCTCGAATCAGTAAGCGAAAGATACAGCCTGTGGTAATCGGATAAAAGCCCATTGGATTCAACAAAATTAGTGTTGCCCAATGCCGAAATTATGTGCTGAGGAGTGATCCCAAGTGCTACCATTTGTTGAGGATGCGGGGCAATGACAAATTCTTTTGTCCGGCCACCTCTCACAACAACATTGGAGACTCCGGGAACCATTGAAAATTGAGGCCGCACCACATATAGGGCATTTTTTTTCAGCTCAACCTGACCGAATGTATTACTTTCGAGGGTATAGCCAATAACAGGATAAATGTTTTGCCCCATGGCTTCCACTACAATATTAACAGTCGATGGCAGTTGATTCTTGATCTCAGCGATACGTGATTCTAATTGAGTTTTTGTATCCTGAATGTCAATGTTCCAGGTAAAAAAAGCCTCTATTGTGCAGCTTCCGCGATTTGTACTGCTCCTTACAAGTTGGATCCCATTCACCCTCTTGATAGCGATTTCGAGGGGTTTAGTTACAGTAACCATCATTTTATCTACCGGTTGTTCCCCATTATCAGCAATCACTGTAATCTTAGGGAAAACGACATCCGGGAAAAGGGATGTCTGCATCCGGTGGTATGAATACAATCCTCCTATCAAAGCCATCAAAAGGACAAACAGGATGGGCTTGTGAAAAATCCGGTAATATCGGTGTTCCGGCATATAATTCAGATGATCAAAAAACTATTTATAACTAGATTTATTCGTCACCGCAACTTTCACGGTATCTCCCAACCCATAGTTTCCCGAAGCAAGGAACATGGCAGAGTTTGAAAAATCAGGGGATGTAATCTGAATATCATCGCCTGAACTTAGTCCTGTAATAACTGGAACTTTAACTGCAACAGAATCGTTGATCAATTTCATAACCCAGAAATGTTTCATGACCTCATCAGCAAGAATACATGATTTATTTAATAAAACTGCATTCGGTATCGTATGCCTTACGATCTTGATTTTTGCAATCAGGTTTTCAGGCATGTTCTGATTTTCATCAGGATGGATGATGTATCGTTGGGTTTGAGAACCTGGAGCTATGGAAGGCAACCGTGAATAAATGATCCCTTTCAGGATATGTCCATCAGGCAGTAAGATGTCACAGGAGCCTGATACGTTAATGAACGAGACGGATTCATATGGAACGTCAAGTATATAAACGAAACTTGACGGGACAGCGATGGTAGCAAGCTGGTCTCCTTCCTGAACATAATCACCTTTGGGATGATCTACAGAAAGAATTATCCCATTCATATTTGCTTTGATCGATATCAACCCTGAAAATGAATAAGGACTGGATGTGTCATTTTTCAATGCAGTAGATTCTTTTGTCTTAATATTGAATAATAGCTGATTTTTTAAAACTTTATCTCCCTGGCTTACAGAGATATCGTCGATATATCCAGCAATGGGTGATTTAATCATCGATTTTACAAGAAACGAGGATGTCGCATTCAATTCAAGGAAATCAGTGATATCCGCCTTATGAATTTTCTCCACTGTAACAGGTACTTTCACCTGGATTTCCTTCTCGCTGTTTTCCTGTCTGTTTTCACATGCGGCCAAGAGAAAAAGAAAAGGGACAACTGCGAGTGTCCAGAAAAAACTAATCTTCATAGTTAAGTAATTATTGATATTCCTGCATTTTTATTTCCAATAATTGATTTCATTTTGGATTTGTAACAACCTGACCTCGTATTGGGTAAGGTTTTTACGTATGAAAAGGTAATTTTTAATGGCAATAAGATAATCTGTGATGGAACCTGCTCCTCTATTGATCAATTCCTTCTCCTGATCAACGAGTTTCCTTGCATTGTCTACTTGGCCCCTCACAGCAGGTATTAATGTATGTGTCAGAGACAATTCCTCTATCCATTGTTGTAATTGCTGATCATATTCCTTTTTGAAAGCAGATGAATAACCTGCCCGGATCTCTTCTTCATTTTTTAATTTCCTTTGGTTCAGTTTGAATTGGTTTCCATCATAAATAGGAAGTGTAAAATTCAAACCGAGGCTCAACCCAAAATTTTCGTAAATCACATGGGGGTCATTATTAATAAGCCCAGCATCAGAGAACCAGCTAATTACAGGTTTATAGTTGCGATCTAAAAGAAGATATTCATTGTTTATTCTGAGGCTATCGATCGTAAAGCGTATAAACATGGGCAATGATTCCTTTAAATATGAAGAATGATTTACTAGATCCGGTTTTATAGGATCAAACATTATTGAATCCTGTATTCCACATAAAATATAAAGATCAGAAACCTGTTTTCTCAGCTGGAGCCTGAGTTCACTTACCGCAAGTTCTTGGCCCTGTATATCTATTGCAAAAGAAAGGTAATCAGTTTGTTTGTAGATTCCATTTTCTGTAAGAGCCTTTAAAATTTTTTCTTGTTCTTTTGCGAGTGAAAGAAGTTCAAGGTTGACCGAGATATCTGAATAAGTTGAATAAATATCAAGATAAGCAGCAGTAATTGCTTTTTTCAGGTTATTACCAGTCAAAATCGCAGTATTTGATAAAGCTTGTTTTTGGATCCTGGTTTTTGCTAGGTTCGCCTCAATCGTTTTTTTATTCAGGAATTGTTGTGAGACACCAATTACAGAAGTAAAATTTGCAGTGTTCGTTAATACTTCGCTATACCCTAAATGGTTGATCGTCGGGGCATAGTAAGCATATCCTCTGAATTCTACTTTTGGGCGATTCATGGCTTTAATGATGAGGCTATCAATCAGGTTCGAACTGATTTGACCATTCAGGTCCCTGAGCAATGGACTATTTATTATTCCCTTTTGAAGAAAATAATCGAGTGAGCGCTCCTGACAGATACCAGAAAAAGAGATAATTATTAATGTCACAAATAGCAGAGCTTTGTAAAACATCTTTTTTGTTAACAAAAAACAAACTGGTGTTTTTTTAAATAATTTTTCAGACAAGTAATTAATCCAACAGAATTTTAGCACAGAGAATGATTTATAAATTCAAAGGTAAAATATTACGCTCAATTTTCTGAAGAATTTTTCTTCAATGTGATGATTATTATCAAAGA
>Ga0364867_10771_pt1 | contig 12592 bp, 11 predicted proteins | sample ExccelAu500001D4_3_FD_206915 | JGI IMG/M metagenome (GOLD analysis project Ga0364867, IMG submission 206915) | Enriched cells from Trout Bog Lake Hypolimnion, Wisconsin, USA - BchlTB.Aug13.5000.01.D4 | ecosystem: Environmental > Aquatic > Freshwater > Lake > Hypolimnion/Profundal zone | place...
TTTCAAACGGCGCCGTGCGGAAATGTTCGTCCATTTCGTGAAAGCCGGCGAGCAGCGCGCGGAAATTGTCCGGGCCCACCGCCAGCATCGTCGAAAGGCCGATGGCCGAGTCCATCGAATAACGTCCGCCGACCCAGTCCCAGAAACCGAACATGTTTGCCGTATTAATGCCAAACGAGGCGACTTTTTCGGCATTCGTCGAGACGGCCACAAAATGTTTCGCAATGGCTTTGACATCGCCGCCAAGTCCGGCCAGCAGCCAGTCGCGTGCGCTTTGCGCGTTGGTCATGGTCTCCAAAGTCGTGAAGGTCTTTGACGAAATAATGAACAGCGTTTCCGCCCGTTCGAGATCGCGCGTCGCCTCTACGAAATCCGTGCCATCCACGTTCGACACGAAGCGGAACGTCAGGCTGCGCTCGCTGTAATGTTTGAGCGCCTCGTAGGCCATCACGGGACCAAGGTCGGAACCGCCGATGCCGATGTTGATGATGTTCTTGATGCGTTTGTCAGAATGGCCCTTCCACTCGCCACTTCGGATGCGATCGGAGAAATCGGCCATTCTGTCGAGTACGGCGTGAACTTCCGACACCACATTTTTCCCGTCGACGAGTATAGTTTCACCTTTGGGCGCGCGCAAGGCGACGTGCAACACGGCGCGGTTTTCCGTGACGTTGATTTTTGCGCCACTGAACATTGCGTCCATTTTCCCGCGCAGGCCGGATTCCCTGGCCAGTTGCAGGAGCAGTTTGAGCGTCTGGTCGGTGATGCAATTCTTGGAGAAGTCCAGAAACAATCCGGCGGCTTCGGCGGTGAATTGCTGGCCGCGTTGGGCATCCTCAGCGAACAATTTTCGCAGGGTCAGTTTTTGGATCTGTTTGTGATGCGCGGCGAGGGCTTTCCAAGCCGGGCGTTGGGTGAGTGGTTTAATCGTGGTTTTCTTATTGTTGTCATGCCAGAGGCTCTGGCCCAGGTCGCGCAGTGTTTGAGTGGTTTTCATAATGATCAATGTTCATTGGGCAGTAGTCTCAGTGCAGGAACGCAAAACCGAGCGGGCAATCATCAGTTCTTCGTCCGTGCGAATGACGCGCACCGTTACCCGGCTGGCATCGGTGGAAATTTTTACACTGTTTTTGGCGTTCCTTGGCGCGTCCAATTCGATCCCGAGAATGCCCAAGCCCTCACAGATACGGGCACGGACGAGTGGCGCATTTTCGCCGATGCCGCCGGCGAAGACGAGCGTGTCCAATCCACCGAGCGCGGCAGCATAAGCGCCGATCCACTTTTTCGCCTGATAACAAAACAAGGCCACGGCTTCCGCCGCTCGCACATCAGTGGCTTCGATTGCGCACAAGTCGCGCATATCGGAACTGGTCTCCGAGACGCCGAGCAGCCCGGACTCGTGATTCACCATCTTGTAAAACTGCTGCGTGGTCATTTTTTCCGTGCGTGCGAGATACGGCGCCAGGCCAGGGTCTAAATCACCCGAGCGTGTGCTCATCACCAATCCCGCCGTCGGCGTGAACCCCATGCTGGTATCAATGCTTTTGCCGTGGCGCACAGCTGCCAGACTCACACCGTTGCCGAGATGGGCGAGGATGACACGGCCAGTCTTTGCCGCTGGATCGCCGAGACGATCGAGTTCCTCCAGCAGAAAGGCGTAGGACAAGCCGTGGAAACCGTAGCGTTGAATTCCCTTGGCATCAAAGCGCCTGGGAATCGGCAGCAGCTTGGCCACACGCGGCATGGATTGGTGAAACGCGGTGTCAAAACAAGCCAACTGTGGCAGTTGTGGGTGACGCTGGCGGAACGCCTCAATCAACTCAATCTCGCGGGGCAGATGATCCGGGTCGTAAGGACTGATACGATGCAGTTCGGCCAATAATTCTGGTGTGACAATTTCCGGCTCGGTATGCTTCATGCCGTGGACCACGCGGTGGCCGACGGTTTTGACCGACGTGAAATCGTGTTGGGTTTCGAGCCAGTCCAGCAAGGAATTGGCCGCTGATTTGTGATCGGCGGCGATGAGTTCGCGCCTGGCCTGTGGGTTGCCATTGGCCTCGTGAAACACCAGATTCGTCCCGCTCAAGCCGATGCGGTCGACTATGCCATACAGCCCGCGTTGCAGCGGCTTGACCGCTTCGTAAAGCGCGAACCTGAGGCTGGAGGAGCCGCCGTTGATGGTCAGGATGCGTGCGTGAGCGGGTTTCATGGATGATTGCTAGTCGAGGCGTAATCCGAGCGCGGCTAGTTTGGCGGAAGTGGATTGGCAATCGGTGTGCAAAATGCTGCGGATTCCCAACTTCTCCGCGATTTGAACGAACAATGGAGTATTTTCGATATACACAATTTGGCGGGCTGGCACCTGCGCGATGTCCAGCGCCAGTCGGAAAATCTCCGCGTCAGGCTTGCGAAGGTGGACAAAACAAGAGGAAATAAACGCATCAACAAACCCAACCAGCTTAAACTGGTTAATGCGATACGCATTGACTTCGCGGGCCTCGTTGCTGACCACAATAGTTTTGAGTCTGTATTTGGTTTTTAGGTTGCGAACCAGTTCAATCATCTCGGTGAACGGTTTCGATTGAGCGAACATAAACTGCCGAAACTGAGCCCGGGTGAAAGGGCGCTTTTGCCAGAAGACCACCCGGTCTAAATATTCCTGGAAGGTGATTTTATCCTCCTCCTGTGTTTCAAAGTTTAACTCATGCCGTTCCTGCATCTCAGCCCAGTTGAGCTTGAAATGTTTCGCCGCGCGGCGGCGGGCATGATGATCCCAGCCGTTCGTGAGCAGGACGCCACCGACATCGAGGAACAAGGTCGTGATGGGAACGGGGTTTGTCATGAGACTGATGTTTTACCGGACATGGGAGTGGGTTTTGTCATTGCCTGATACATCATTTCCTCGCTGAGGAAAGGAGCGCCAATAAGCTCATAACCACAGCACAATTTTTCGTTCACTTTCCGCGCCAGTTCATCATGGGTTGCGGCATCGGCGTGAAACGGCACAGCGACAATGAGGTATTCAATCGGAGTCTTCATGGTGCTGGTCATTGGATTGCCTCAAGCTTTATTTGCCGCTCCGCCCGGAGCCAATCCTGATCCGGTTGGCCACCTTGACGACCTCGCCGTTCATACAGTTCATAGGCGCGCTGCGCGATTTGCGGCGTCAGGTCGTGTTCTGAAAATATTGCAGGCGGAACGGGCTTGCCGTCCGTCAGTCTCCCATATTCCATAGTCAGGCTGTGCAGTCTGCGCGCGAGTTTCTGGGTCAGCGCGCCAGCCTGTAGTCGCCACCCCCAGTTTCCTTTTGCAATTCCGGGCAAATTCATTCGCGCTTCCGACCCCAGTTCCAAAAGGTCTTGCGCCGGAATGATGGTGGTATTGGCCGGCGATGCCAGCACCTCGCGAATCATGGCCCAGACAATATCCGCGTCGTCGGCACCCAGCCTTTTCTGCAAGATTGCACGTTGCACGCCGGTCAGCTTCTCATACCAGCCAGCGGTGGTGTCGTTATCATGAGTTCCGGTATAAACCACGGTTTTCAGCGGATGTGGCGCCGGCGGATCCGATTTGGTTGGGAGAACTGAGCCCAACTCGAATTGGAGAACCCGGGTGCCGGGAATCTGAAATTGATCCAGCAAAGCCACCACACCGGGCGAGGTGGCACCGAGATCGTCCGCTATGAACGTCAAGGGTCCCAAGGCTTCGCGAACGGCTTTGAAAAATGCTTCGCCCCCACCTGGCAGATATTTTCCATTTAAAGCCGTCTTCGCCCAGGCTGATACTTCATAGGTCCGGACAAAGCCGATGAAATGATCCAACCGATTGACATCGAACCGGCTAAAAGCCGTTCGCAAGCGTTCAATCCACCAGCGATAGTTCTGCGCTTTAAGCACGTCCCAGCGGTAAACTGGAAGCCCCCAAAGCTGCCCGGTTTTGGAGAAATAATCGGGAGGCACGCCGGCAACCACCGTCGGATTTCCGTCGGCATTCAGTTTGAAAAGTTCTGGATGTGCCCAGACATCGGCACTTTGCTGAGCCACGAACAGTGGAATATCTCCAATCAGCCGAATTCCGTTGGCCGCACAATTGGCCCTCAACTCTTGCCACTGCAAGGAGAACTGCCACTGGATAAAATCATGATACCGAATGTCATCAGCAAGCCGCTTCTGCGCGCGAATGACTGCGTCTGGCTGGCGCGTTCGCAATTCCGCCTGCCAGCGGGTCCAATCCGCGGTGCCCTCTTCGGCCTGAAGCGCCGAGAACAATGAGAAGTCCCTCAGCCAATAAGACTCCGCTCTCAAAAAGGCGTCAAACTCAGGTTGTCTGCCAACGTGCTTTTGCTCTCCAAAATGCCCGTACGCTTTTTTGAGCATGACCATTTTCCAGCGGGCAGCTTCGGGAAAATTCACGCTTCCAGCCAGCCCGCAAATTGGCGGGCCAATTTCCTGACCGCTGAGCAGCCCTTGGTCCACCAAGCGTTCGGGACTCAACAGCAGCGGATTTCCCGCAAACGCGGATGGGGATTGATAAGGGGAATTATCTCCGCCGGTCGGGCCGATGGGAAGCATCTGCCACCAGCGTTGCCCGCTGGCGAACAAGAAATCCACGAAGCCATTTGTGCCCGGCCCCAGATCGCCGATGGGGTAGGCATTGGAAAGCGAGGTGGGATGGAGAAGTATTCCGCAGGTTCGTAAATTCATTTGGCCCCCCTTTCGTTGCTGTATTCTGGTTTCCGGGCCAGCAGGATGGCGCTGGAGCGGGGTTTCAAAAGGTACGTTTGCGGGTATTGCAACAGCGGTTCCTCGCCGACGGCAAACAAATCAAGTGGCGTCTCCCCAAAAGTATCCACGGCCTGATGCCATTGGGTGCTGGGAGGTGGTGATGGCAGATGGAAATCAACCGCATCGGCACTGGCATTGAACATGAGGTATAATGCCCGCTGCTCATCTTCATGAATCAAACAGGCAAAACACTTTTCGCCCGGTGCAGTCCATTTGGGTAGGCCGTCTTCCGGGTCAAACCAATGAATCTCGGGGTCCGTGTAAAATTGTTCGTTGCTTAAAATCGGATGCGCCAGCCGGAAAGCGATCATGCCCCGGGCAAACCGGTAAATCTCCTGATGCTGTTCAAGATTGCTCCAGTCAATCCAGCTAGTTTCGTTGTCCTGACAGTATGCGTTGTTGTTGCCGCCTTGCGTGCGGCGAAATTCATCGCCGCCCAGCAGCATCGGCACTCCGCGCGAAACCAGCAGGGTCAGCAGGAAATTCTTGATCTGACGTTTTCGGACGGATTCGATACTGGCATCTTTCGTGGGCCCCTCAATACCATGATTCTCGCTCCAATTCTCGTTGGCCCCGTCGTGGTTGCTTTGCGCGTTGGCGAGATTGTGTTTGCCCTGATAGCTAACCAGGTCGTTTAGGGTGAAGCCATCGTGGCAGGTCACAAAATTGATGCTGCTCCCGGGACCTTTGCCAGACTTGGTATAGATGTCGGCGCTGCCACAAATGCGGCTGGCAAACAAACCCAGCATCCCCTCATCGCCGCGCCAGAAGCGCCGGACATCATCCCGAAAGCGCCCGTTCCACTCCGCCCAACGACGATCGGAAAAGCTTCCCACCTCGTAAGCGCCGGCCGCATCCCATGCCTCGGCGATGATTTTCACATTTCTCAAGATCGGGTCCTCGGCAATTTGTTCGAGCAATGGGGCCTTGATCAAGAGTTTGCCAGTGCAGTCCCGGCCGAGCGCCGATGCGAGGTCAAATCTAAATCCATCAACATGCATCTCGACCGCCCAATAACGGAGTGCGCCCAGGATGTGATCCCGCACCACCGGATGGTTGGCGTTGACGGTGTTGCCGGTTCCGGTGTAGTCGCGGTAGTAGCGCTGGTCTTTCGCCAGCGTGTAAAAGATCGCATTGTCCAGCCCGCGAAAACAGAGCGTCGGCCCCAGTTCGTCCCCTTCGGCCGTGTGATTGAAAACCACGTCCAGAATCACTTCGATCCCAACCCGGTGAAACGCCCGGACCATTTCCTTGAACTCCAGCTTCTGCTGGCCCAATCCGCCGGAACTGCAAAAGGAAGCTTTAGGCGCAAAGAACGCCACGGAATCGTAGCCCCAATAATCCTTGAGCAGTTGGTTGGTTTGTGGATTCCGGCGCGTGACCGAATCTTCGTTGAACTCCTGAACGGGCATGAGTTCCACCGCAGTCACTCCGAGGGATTTGAGATAGGGAATCTTTTCGATCATGCCCCGGTAGGTTCCCAGATGCTCCACGCCCGACATGGGATGAATAGTAAAACCGCGTACATGCGTCTCGTAAATGACGGTTTTCGACCAGGGATGCCGGAGTGGCTGGTCGCCAGTCCAATCGTAGGGGTCGTTGACATAAACGCATTTCGGCATCCACGCGGAATTATCAAGATTCGAGATGGCCAGATCTTGCTGCGGAGCCGACGAGTCGAATCCGCGTGCCGATGGAAAGTCCCACCGGGGTGGCTGTGAAATCGCCTCGGCACAGGGATCGAGGAGCAGCTTTTTAAAGTTGAACCGGTGACCTTCGGTAGGTTGGTAAGGGCCGTCCGCCCGATAGGCATACAGTTGACCGGGGGCAATTCCTTTCACCCAAACGTGCCAGACATCGCCCGTGCGATTCCGCGCGGCATCAAAATCAATGAAGCGGACGGGCGCTGCGTCTTCGGCTTGGTTGAACAGTTCCAATCGAACCCGGCTCGCATTACGGCTGAAAATGGCAAAATTCACCCCGCCGCCGCTTTCTTGGGTTCCCAACGGCAGCGGAGAGCCAGCTCGAACATCCGCGCTTTCCGATGTATCCGACAAGTATTCGAGCAAATCGCGTTGCGGTGTTTGTATCAATGCTGCCATAAGATTCAAGGGTCTGTGAGGGGGATTGCCTTGGGATCTGATGTGGATTCAGCCGCCGGAGCGATTGCATCGTTCACGATTGTTTGCGCTTCCTCCTCAATGCGGTGCAAATGATCCCCTCCCTGAAAGCTCTCGGCATAAATTTTGTAAATGTTTTCGGTTCCGGACGGGCGGGCTGCGAACCATCCGTTTTCGGCAACTACTTTCAAACCGCCGATGGGGGCACCGTTCCCCGGCGCCCGGGTGAGCATGGTCCGGATTGTTTCGCCCGCCAGTTCGGTCTGTCTGAGCTGCCCGGGTAAGAGATTTGCCAAACATGTTTTTTGTTCCGGCGAAGCTGGGGAATCCACGCGTTCATAGACCGGTTCACCAAACTCGCGTTCGAATGCACGATAGATGTTGGCGGGATCGTAACCCGTCCGCGCGGTCATTTCGGCGGCCAACAAACACGGGGCAATGCCATCCTTGTCCGTCGTCCAGACGCTGCCATCCAGACGCAGGAAAACAGAGCCAGCGCTTTCTTCCCCAGCAAATCCCAGCGAACCGTCGAGCAAGCCATCCACGAACCATTTGAAACCCACCGGCACCTCGAAAAGTTTGCGGCCAAGTTTGGCGGTGATCCGGTCAATCATCTGGCTGCTCACGATGGTCTTCCCCACCGCCGCCGATTTAGACCATCGTGGCCGGTTTTGAAACAGATAGAAGATGGCCGCGCAGAGATCGTGATTGGGCGGCAGCAAGCCGTCGTTTTTGGTCACAATCCCATGCCGGTCATGGTCGGTGTCGCAGGCGAATGAGAGATCGTATTGATCCTTCATGCCAATCAACCTTTTCATCGCGTAGACCGAGGAAGGATCCATGCGTATCTGGCCGTCCCAATCCACAGTCATAAAACCAAAAGTGGGATCCACCAGATCGCTGACCACCGTCAGGTCCAACCCATGTCGCTCCGCAATTCGCGCCCAGTAATGAACGCCAGCGCCTCCGAGCGGATCGACGCCCAGATGAATCTTTGCGCTGCGAATGATGTCCATGTCAACCACGTTGCCAAGGTCATTGACGTAGGCGGTAAGAAAGTCGTGCCGATGCGTCGTTGTGGCGTGCAGCGCCTGCTCGTGAGGAACCCGTTTCACGCCCGCAAGCCGGGCTTCCAGCAATTCATTTGCTTTTGCCTGAATCCAACCGGTGACGACATTGTCCGCGGGCCCGCCGTTGGGCGGGTTGTATTTGAAACCACCGTCATGTGGCGGATTGTGGGAGGGCGTGATGACGATACCATCGGCCAACCCCGTGGAACGTCCGCGATTGTGGGTCAGAATGGCGTGGGAGATCACCGGGGTCGGCGTATATTCGTCCCCTTCGGCGAGCATCACTTCGACCCCATTGGCCGCTAGCACCTCCAGCGCCGTAGCGCAGGCCGGAACGGAAAGCGCATGCGTGTCCATACCCAAAAATAGCGGCCCGGCGATGTTCTTTGACTTTCGGTAAAGGCAAATGGCCTGGGTGATGGCGAGGATGTGCCATTCATTGAAAGACAATTTGAACGAGGATCCGCGATGGCCCGATGTCCCAAAGGCCACGCACTGAGCCGGCACCTTGGGATCAGGCAAACCGGTGTAATAGGCCGTGACGAGTCTCGGCACATTGACGAGCATTCCGAGTGGCGGCAGTTTTCCGGCCAGCGGACTTATTTTCATGGCGTTGTCACTATGGGTGTAGCTTCAAGTTCTGCCATTTTTGCCAAGCGCCGACGAAAGCGTTCCGCTCCTTTGAATCGCGCCGACAGGAAAGTTTGCACCAATTCCCAGGCCAGGGCATGACCGACCAACAGGCCGCCAAAACAAATCATGTTCAAATCGTCGTCTTCGACGCCTTGATGCGCGGAGAAATTCCCGTCAATCAAGCCAGCTCGAACCCCTGCCACTTTGTTCGCGGTGATGGACGCGCCGACCCCACTGCCGCAGATGCCGACGCCACGATCCACCGTCCCGGCGGCAATCGCCCGGGCCAGGGGAATGACAAAGTCCGGATAATCATCCTCCGGATTCAACTCCCGGTCGCCGAAATCGGAGACTTCATAACCAGCTTCGCGCAGTTTTTCGGCCAGAAATTCCTTTAGCTCAAAACCACCGTGGTCGGCGGCAATGCCAACGCGTTTCAAGGGCTTTGGCAAAACGGCTTCGGTTTGCGCTGGCATTATCTTTCAGCGAGTTGTGGGCCCATCGCGGGATAATCGGTATAACCCTTCTCTGCACCGCCGTACAATGTTGTTTCATCCAGCGGGTTCAGGGGCGCGTCCAAACGAAAACGCTCGGGCAGGTCGGGATTTGCGATGAACAGGCGTCCAAACGCCACCGCATCGGCCAAATCTTCCGCCAGAGCTTGCGTCGCAGTTGCGCGATTAAAACCATTGGCAACGATCATCGGTCCATGAAATTCCTTGCGCAGTGCCGCCATCGGAACCGGCACGGCGCCATGCCTCAGATCATCTTCCGTGGACACGATCAAATGTGCGTAGGCGAGATTGAAGCGATTCAATTCATGCAACACGTGGCCAAACGTCTCCAGCGGATTGGAATCATGCATATCGTTAAACACCCCCCCCGGCGAGAACCGGATGCCCACGCGGTCAGCCCCCCACACCTGCACGACGGCATCGGTCACCTCCAGCGTGAGCCGCGCGCGATTTCGCACCGACCCGCCGTATTCATCCGTGCGCTGGTTTGTGCCGTCGCGAAGGAACTGGTCGAGCAAGTAGCCATTGGCGTTATGAATTTCCACGCCGTCGAAGCCGGCCGTTTTCGCGTGGTCAGCCGCGATGGCATACTGCATCACAAGCCCGGGCAACTCCTCTTTTTTCAACGCGCGCGGTGTGACGTAAGGCTGCGTGCCTTTCTCCGTGAGCGCCTGGCCGGATCGCGGGGCGATGGCGCTGGGTGCGACTGGCAGTCCGCCGTCCGGCTGAAAACTCGGATGCGAAATCCGCCCCATGTGCCACAGCTGAAGAAAAATCCGGCCGCCTGCCTGATGCACCGCCTCGGTGACCCGTTGCCAGCCGGCAACTTGTCCATCGCTGTAGATGCCGGGCGAATTGGGACAACCCGTGCCCTGCTGGGAAATCGCCGTGGCCTCGCTGTCAATCAGTCCGGCCGCAGCGCGCTGCGCATAATACTCTGCCATCAACGCCGTCGGCACGCGGCCCGGTCCTGCGCGCATTCGCGTCAGCGGAGCCATCACAATACGGTTCGGCGTTTCCAACGCACCAAGACGGACGGGAGTAAATAGATTCGGAGTATTCATAATTTCGTCCTGAAGACAGTGATGCTTTTCTGCGTTGTGAACAATGGGGTGAACACCCCATAGCCAAGATCCCGAAAAGACCTAAATTGTCATTTGCAATAGCAGCAAAAACAACAGCAACAAACCAAAAACGAAAGTGCAAAATTTATGACCAAAAACAATTCAGTTGTGGCGATTTTCAAATCGCACCCCGGAGCCGAAGCCGCCATCAAAGAACTCCAGCAAGCGGGCTTTGACATGAAGAAGCTGTCCATCGTCGGCCGCGACTATCAAACGAATGAAGACGTGGTCGGCTATTACAATACCGGTGACCGCATGAAATATTGGGGGAAAGTGGGAGCCTTGTGGGGCGGATTTTGGGGCCTGCTGTTTGGTTCCGCCTTCTTTCTTATTCCCGGTGTCGGCCCGTTGCTGTTCGCCGGACCAATCGTCAGTTATATCGTCGCAGCACTCGAAGGTGCGTTGGTGGTCGGTGGTTTGAGCGTGCTGGGTGCCGGGCTTTTCAGCATGGGCATCCCCAAAGACAGCATTTTACAATATGAGACGGCGGTCAAGAACGGCAAATATGTTTTGATCGCCCACGGCTCCGATCTGGAAACAGTCCACGCCCGGGAAATCCTCAAAAACACCGATCCGGAAGTTTTGGCGGAACATCAGCCTAAACGCATCAGCAATGAGGCGTCGGTGATGACAGCATGATTTGCCGCCCAACTGGACGTTTTCACCCGGCAACACAAAGATTGCCACCGCGCAGGCGGATGCAATTCGGAGACCGCCTGCGCCAGATGATTCCACGATTCAACCCGAAGAATTTCCTTCAACTTTAAAATTCGAACATTATGAAACTGAGCCAAATTGTTTTGCCGCTCGTCCTCGCATTGATTGGGACGCTCGCAACCACCGGTTGCAAACACGAATTTATTGGCAAACGCACAGATTTGAGTCATCCGGCGACGACGAGCAACCCAACTCCGCCGCCGGATTTGAATACCAAGCCATTCAGCCAGCCGGAAAGCAAACCCACGGCCACTACCGCGCCTCCGCCATACGTGAGCGGGCCCATCCACACGTCCACAAACTGGGGGCACCTCGCCAACATGAATATTGACCGCGAAAAGCTGGCGGCTTACACGGTGCATTTCAAATTTGACAGCGCGGTGGTTGAAGACAGGGAACAAACTAATGTTGGCAGTGTCGCCGGGGTTCTGAAGGCCGATTCGAATGCCGAATTGCTCATTGAAGGCAACTGCGACGAGCGCGGCACAGGGGAATACAACCGCGCGCTCGGGGAACGCCGTGCGCTGGCCTTGCGCGAGGCGCTGGCCAAGATCGGGGTTGATGCCGCGCGAATTCGGACCATCAGCTATGGCAAGGACCAGCCGGTGGACCCGGGCCACAATGAAGCCGCCTGGGCAAAAAACCGGCGCGGTCAATTCGACTGGTGTACGCAAAAAACGCCGGCCCCGTGACCGTTGAACCTCCGGGAGACCTTTCTCCCGGAGTGGCTTGGCTCGCAAGAATCAACCTACTTTTTTGACGGTTCGGATTGAAAGTGATGCTGAACCATGTCCACAATCTGCGCTTCAGTCCTTTTGTCGGTCGTTTCCAAAGTGATAAGCCGCTGACCAACCGCGTGTTTCTCGAACCGCTTCTTGAGTTCGCCCTTGGTTTCGCCGGGGCCAAAGATGAAGATTGATCCGGCATCACGAAGATACGAAATGATCGCGTCGTAGTAACGGGTGAGCTGCCCGGTATATTCTCTCTGGCGCGAATCATCGGCTGGAACCAACTGAGATTCAAATGGACCGTGGTCGGGTTCTCCCTCACGTCTAAGTTGTTTCTCAGCGGTCGATTGGATCCGTCTGGTTTCTACCCCTTTGTCCATCAACTTTACGATAATGGCCTCTCGGTGATCAATCCACAGTCCTGCGTTTATTTTCATACATGTTTTTGAACTTCACGTGGCTTTTCAGGCCAGCTTCACTATCATTTTACCAAAGTTGTTTCCAGCAAAGAGGCCGATGAACGCGCCCTCGGCTTGGTCGAGCCCTTCGACCACCGTTTCTTTGTTTTTCAATTTACCCGATTGCAAATAGCCGCCCACTTCCTTTTCAAATTCGCCTCGCCGCTCCAGCGAATCACTGACGATCATTCCGCGCATGGTCAGCCGTTTGGTCGTGATGTTAAACAGATTGGAGGGGCCGGGCCGCGGTGTTTCTTCGTTGTAGCCGCAAATGCCACCGCAGGCGATGATCCGGCCGTGGACGCGCAAGGCCGAGAGTGCCGCTTCCAGCGCTTCGCCGCCGACATTGTCAAAATAAACATCAATCCCATCCGGGGCCTCAATGTTCAATTGATCAACCACCGAACCGGTTTTGTAATCGAAGGCGATGTCAAAGCCGCATT
>Ga0364867_10774_pt1 | contig 12521 bp, 7 predicted proteins | sample ExccelAu500001D4_3_FD_206915 | JGI IMG/M metagenome (GOLD analysis project Ga0364867, IMG submission 206915) | Enriched cells from Trout Bog Lake Hypolimnion, Wisconsin, USA - BchlTB.Aug13.5000.01.D4 | ecosystem: Environmental > Aquatic > Freshwater > Lake > Hypolimnion/Profundal zone | place: USA...
GCCAGCGTAACGGTGGGACCGGCTACGCTGACCAATACAGGTGAAACGAATGTGTTTGTGGCCAAATACGATCATGCAGGCAATGCGCTATGGGCAAGGACCAGTGCGGGCGAGTATAACAGTACGGATTTTGCACTGGCTACCGACCCAATGGGCAACACGATTTTGACAGGGTGGTTTGAGCCTGATACTTTCATACTGGGCACGGATACCCTGTACCGCAGCCTGCCGGAAGAGATCATCAATGCCTATGTGGTGAAGTATGACCCGTCGGGAAATGTGCTGTGGGCGCGCCGCCCCTTCAGCAACGGATATGCGGCGGGGCGTGGCGTGGCGACCGACAGTGCGGGCAATATATATGTGGCGGGCTACCTGGAATGCTGGGAAGACAGTGCGAACTACATCGTGTTTGGTACGGATACCTTTTATAACGATACTTTCAGCGCGTATTCGTCGGACATTTTCCTAGTGAAGTATGACCCGATGGGTAATGTGCTGTGGGCGCATACCTATGGGGGCAGCGGGACGGACGTAGGCTTCTCGGTAGCGACTGATGGAGCGGGCAATGTATTTCTGCGCGGCGGCACGACGAGCCCCACCATCAGTTTTGGCGCCTACACGCTGGTAAACAATGGAGGCAATATGCAGTTTATGGCGAAAATAGATGGCCATGGCAACACAAAATGGGTGACCTCCAGTGCACCGGGAGTTTTGGGCGGAGGGCACTGTGCTGCCGACAAGGCAGGGAATGCCTATATGATGGGTACCTGCGAAGGCGACTCGCTGAACCTGGGCGGCTATGTGATCTATAACGATACACCGGGTAATTATGTCTTATTTGTTGCGAAGCTGGATTCGACGGGGCATGTGCTCTGGCTGAACGGCCTGGGTTATGGTGGCGGGATATATGGGCGTGTGACCGGAGGGGGCATGGTTGCGGATACGGCAGGCAATCTATTTGCAACCGGGCAATATTACGGGTATCCGGACCTGGTATTTGGCACAGACACGCTGTATGACGATACTGCGGGCGGAAACAACAATCTGTTTGTGGTAAAGTATGATGCGACGGGACATGCGGCGTGGGCGACGAGTGCAGCAGGCAGCGGGAACTACAGCAGTGCGTGCATTGCCCGGGATGACTCGGGCGGAATCTACATCTGCGGGGTGTATTATGGCGCCACGATGACGGCGGGAGCCTTCTCGCTGCCGGCTACGGACTCGAACAATACCTTTATGGCCAAGCTGGGATTGCCACAAAATACCCTGGTGCCGGTGGTGGCAAACGGACCGGGAAGCCTGCAAGTGTACCCGGTACCTGTAACAGCTGACCTGCATGTAGCGCTGACGGGCGCAGGCTATACCGGTATCACGGTAACAGATATGACCGGGAAAACGGTGTGGAGCAGGACCTGTGTGAGCACAGACACCAACATACAGGCTGTGATACCAACGACGGGCCTGGCACCCGGCAGCTACCTGGTGGTAGCCACCCGGAACGGACAGCGGGATTGCAAAAAAGTAGTGGTGCGGCCATAGCAAATGGGAGGCGTGGAGCCGGCTTTCCATAAAATGGACAATTTTTTTATTTAATGGAGGGAATTGCTGGTTTATTGAAACCTTAACAGTTGATAATCAATGCAAATTGTGTTTTGGCACGGTATTGGATATATACTTATCAGAAACAAAGCAAATAATTCCCTTCTGATAACTCCACAAAATTTTCCCGCCCCGAAGGCTGATGCGTATCGCATCGGCCTTTGGATATTTGGGGCGGCTTAGGCGGAAGCTTGGCGGATGCCATACTGCTCAGAGCGCGAGGCATGCAGCGCAGCGCCGGAGAATTCACCATAGATAGATACAACTGACTGAGCCGCATGAAGTGCGGGAGCGAGCTATCTGCCACGAAGCAAAGGCGTGCGTGGTGGAGCCGGAACTAATGCCTTATGGTCACTTTGATGGACTGTGTACCGGAGCGGGTATGGACTAAGGCTGTGTATATACCAGGTGGAAGGACGGACACATCGAGCTGCTGGCTATCGGAAACAAGTATTTTTTCGAGGACTGTATTTCCGGAAGGGTCTATGATGCTGATGCGGGACATGCCGGGACCGGTGATAGTGACCGAGTGGTTTGCGGGATTGGGATACAGGTTCACGCCAGGCAGGGGCTCGCTGACAATATTGCGGAGTATGGTGGTGAGGCCGGTATGCATGTCGCGCCGGGCAAACCAGATATTGAGTACACCCGTTCTCACATCGCCCCACACCGCGCTGAGCGTATCCTGCGCCATGGCGACATTCATAAAATCATTGCCATTGATGGACAAGTATGCGCTATCGTAGGGGGCAGCGGTATCGGAGATGCGGAAATTGGCGGAAAAGGCGGCGGAGTCGTGCCACTTGATGGCTCCCCAGATCTCGGATGGCTGCTGGTAGCCGGAGCCGGGTGCATTGCGCCGGTCGCGCCAGGCGGCGACGAGGTTGCCATGCTCATCATAACCGGCCCAGACCATGTCCTGCATTTTGCCGTTGCCGGCAGGATCATCATTGACGCGCTGGACCGGGCTCCAGGTAGCGCCGCCATCGGAGGTCTCGAGTGAAAAGATGTCGAGGTCGCCATACTGGTTTTCGACATGGGCGAAGGCAAAATGGCGGTTATTGGTGGGATCGCAGGTGAAGCGACCGCCAGCCTTGGCGAGGGTATCGATGGCGCCACCGCCCACTACCGTGAGGGCGGTATTGTAACTGAACGAGGCTGATGGCCCGGCGGTAGCCATAATATAGCGGGGGTAAACGCTGACAGACGGTACATAGGTGGGGTAGATGCAGTGAAACCGGCCCGATGAATCGATGGCCGGGGCAGCCATGGGGGCCTGGATGACGCTGCCCACGAGGTAGCCGGCGGAATCGATGTAGCGCCATGCAGACCAGGTGGCACCCCCATCGAAAGACCTGACAAAATAAGGGCGGTTGGGCGGCGCGACCCAGGGTGCGGGCTTGGTAGTAACATAGAGGGTATCGGGTACGGGCCCGGTGGTGCGGCTGATGGAGAGCCAGGGCCGGTCCATAGGGAATTTGGTGCCATCGGCGAAGCCGCTGATGACCATAGCGGGCGGGCCCCAGGTGAGGCCACCATCGGTGGACCGGGCGATATAGACTGCGCCGGAGTCGGGTGACTGGCGGGAGTCGATATAGGTGGCGTAGAGATTGCCTGAATGATCGAATGCCATCGACACATCGGCGCTGGTATAGGTGGGTGAGACGTGTGGTATAATGGCCGGGCTGGTCCAGGACAGACCACCATTGAAGGTGGTAATGGTTTTGATGCAGAGGCGGGACAAGGGAACATTGCCCATCCAGGCGACTACCATGTGCTGCGGATTGGCGGGGTCGGTGGCGAGGTAGGGCTCGCTCTCCCAGACCGTGCCACCGGAGAGGTCTTCGTTGGGCTGAGCATGGGCGCGGAAGCAGGCGGCTACTACCAAGAAGGCCAGGAGTATATAACTTTTCACCTGTATGTGACCGGACAAAGCAGCGAAAGTTTAATGTAACTGGTTGGCTACAATACGGATGGAACGCTGCCATGCGGCATGGGAAATAAAGAGAGGGCTGCCAGCGGTGCAGAGGCAGCTGGCGCAAAACAATCTGATTAATCTTTGATCAGTTTTCTTACGAGTTGATTGTTGACACTCACGATATAGATGCCAGAGGGCAGCCCGGACAGGTCTAGCTGGACCTGGGGGGCGTCGAACCGGCGTGCATAAACACGCTGGCCGAGGATATTTTTTATAGTCACAGAGGTGATGTTTTCATCGAGTGAAAGATACAATTCGTTTTTGGCGGGATTGGGGTGCAGTTCTAACTGATCGCTGCCGGACGCGAGTGCGTTGATGCCGGTATGGCAAGCGGTGTAGGCCCTGACATAGAACGGGAAATAGGTATAGACCAGGCCGCAGCGGTTGCTGACGGAGTATAAAATGGTATCCCTGCCAGGAACCAAGCCTTTGGCCAGTCCGGAACTCGTGATATCGGAAACTGTAAAATTGCTGGTACTCCAGATACCGCCGGTGACGGACTCGGAAAGGGAAACTGTCTGACCCGGGCAGACGCTGTCGGTACCTGATATAGTACCGGCCCCGAGGGCCTGCAGGTTTATGTAGACGCTATCCTCGGCTACGCAAATCTGCTGAAAGGAGATGTCGTCCAGTGCAAAGTCATTTCCTGACCAGACGAGGTTCAGATCGGTAAGTGTGATAACTGCCGAAGTTGCGGTTCCGCTGTTCCAGGTTACCTCGTACTTAACCCATTGGCCGAGCGTAGTGGTTGGTGTAAACGTACCGGTGACTACCCCATTGATAGCCAGCTGAATGGTTGGCTGTGGCAGCTCAAGTTCGGCGGTCCAGACCGTAAAAATGTAGCTTGTGGCTGGTGAAACAGGGACCGTTTCGCTCCAGCCCACGGAGCTGGTCTGGCTTCCATCGAGTACCATCATATTCCCGGTACCGGTGGTGTGGTCGCCCATGCCAGGCCATCCTGAATTATAGGTTAAAGCATTTGTTCCGACACCATAGTTGTTGGGTACGGAGTTGCCAACAGTGATATAGCTATAACCGGAGGTGAAACCTGTATTGCCAGCGCTGAAGCTACCATTTGTGAGCAGATTTGCCGGATTGAGCGACTTTACGGTAAGGTGATACCAGCCAGAGGTTGAAACGGCGAGCAGCGGGTTTAATATGGTTGAATCGGACAAACCTGCGGTGGGGTACCAGTGTATGCTTGTTACGCTGTCTGAACCGGCGAGGGAAGCGGGAAGGGTAACTGAGCCGTCATTGCAGATCAATAAAGAGTCGGGCATACTGATCGTATTACATCCGGCAGTCTGGGCAATGGAATGGCTACTGATCAAGAGAGCAAGTAAAAGGATCGTGGTGATCTTCATATGGTTTGGTTTTGCGTTTGAAAAGTGAATGTGCCTGGCACACCTGAAAAGTAGTGGCGTGCGGGAAAAGGCAGCATTTTGTTATGCCGGAATCATGCGACTTCGATCTGGTCTGTCTGCGCGGGCGTTCTCTAAGAATGCCTGAACTGCTGTATTGGTCTCCAGGGTCTATACTGCTACTCTTTCCACAATATAAGGCGTAGTGCCTGTTGGGAATGTTAGTGCCGCGTAAGCATATTTATTATGCACATGTGGAATATAAACCCAGTAGAAGAGGCTGTGAGTGGCATGGAGAAAATGGCACGGGCGAGGATGGGTAGGCGAACCGGTGTTATTGACGACTGATAAAGCATACTGATGTGGCTGCGGGCAGGTGCAGGCTATGCAGGAAAGGGTGTGATGGAGGGACCGATGGTGCAACGGGCCTACCTGATGAGCGCGAGGTCGCCTTTGAGCATATGTTTTGAGTTCTGGAGGGTGTAGTAGAGCATGTAGAAGAAGGTGCCGAGGCCCTGCTTTTCGCCATTGAACGTACCGTCCCAGCCGGCATATTTGTCTTCGGAGTAATAGACGCGCTGCCCCCAGCGGTTGTAGATACTGAGGGAGAAGCCGGTGACATAGCTCATATCGCCTATGGCCCTGGCGAAGTCGTTGAGGCCATCGTCGTTGGGTGTAAAGGCCGACGGGAAAAAGATGTCGCAGGGAGCGAAGGTGACATTGACGGTATCGCTGGAAGCGCCGCACTGCTCGGGTACGGTAACCCAGTATTTGCCGGAGGTGGTGACCGTAATAAAGGGGCCTTTGTGATCGTTGCCCCAGATAGCCTCTGCGCTGTTGACATTGAGGACGAGGGACTCGCCGGTGCACAAAGTGGTATCGTTGCCGATGTGTATGGGGTAAGGGGCGCTCTCGACCACAGTGACGGATCCACTGGCCTTGCAGCCACCGAGGGTAACGGTCAGGGTGTACTTTCCGGAAACGGAGACTTTAATAGAAGAGTCGGTAGAGCCGGTGCTCCAAAGGTAGGAGACACCGGGAGGTTCGGGCGATCCTAAAACGAGGGTCTGAAAGGGGCAAAGTACGGCTGGCGGTATGTCGACCGTGGGGGCCGGCATGAAATTTACCTGGACGGTGTCGGCGCGGGTGCAACCTGCCTCTGATACCTGGAGCCAGTAAGTACCTGAGGTGGTGGGTATGATATCGGGAGCGGTGCTGCCGGTGCTCCATAGATAGGATGCGGAGGGATAGCTGCCGGCGGTGCGGAGGGTATCGGGCGTGCCTATGCAGAGCGACTGGTCCGGCCCCAGGTTGACAGCTGGAGCCGGATTGACAATCACATGGATGGTGTCCCTGGAAATGCAGGAACCATTTGTCACCGTGACCCAGTAAGTACCGGTGGCCGTCACTGTAATGGCCGGACCGGTATAGCCGGTGCTCCAGGTAACAGTTGATCCGGGCAGTACGGCCGGGTCGAGCGTGATACTATTGCCGGTACAGAACGCAGTGTCCTGTCCGAGGTTTACAGGTATAGTAGCGTTGAGGATATGGACTGTGTCTATCTGCATGCTGCAGGTGCCGGTGCTGGACCGGACCCAATAAGTGCCGGCGCTGTCGGTAGTGATAGAAGGGGTAGTAGCGGAATTGCTCCAGAGGTAGGAGCCCGGCGTATCGGCAAAGAGGGTGACGGGCGTGCCGGGACATACGGTGGTATCTCTTGCGGCTGTGGTGAAGGAAAGTCCCATGGTGACTTTGCGAATCCTGGCGTTTCCCTGGTCGGCGAATATGATATTGCCGGCATTATCGAAAGTGATGCCGGTGGGGCGGTAGATCTGTGCAGCGGTGGCGGGGCCTCCATCGCCGGCGAAGCCACCCGGGCTTGTGCCGCAGAAAGTTGTGATGATACCTGACGTACTGATCTTGCGAAGGACATTATTGCCGGCATCGGAGAAGTAGATGTTGCCGCAGGCGTCCATGGTGAGGTAGACCGGGGTATTGAGGGTGGCGAGTGTGGCGGGGCCGCCGTCGCCGGTATAGCTGCCGGTGTATGCGCCGGGGACGACACCTGTAGAGCCATCGCCGGCGATGGTGGTAATGATGCCGGCAGCATTGATTTTGCGGATGCGGTTGTTCTCATCATCGGTAATGTACAGATTGCCGAGGTGATCGGCGATCATGCCGGTGGGCCAGCTAAGCTGGGCATTGGTAGCGGGGCCACCATCGCCACTGAAACCAACGCCGCCGTTGCCGGCGAAATTGGTGATGATGCCGGAGGTACTGATTTTGCGGATGCGGTTGTTGTAAGAATCGGCGATATAGATGTTGCCGGCGTCATCGACGGTGAGGCCGTAGGAATCGGCGATTTCGGCCGAGGTTGCCGGGCCGCCGTCGCCGGAGGAGCCCCAGAAGCCAGTGCCTGCGAAGGTTGATATGATACCCGCGCCATTGACAACGCGAATGCGGTTGTTGGGCCCGTCGGCAATGTAGTATTTGCCTGATAAGTCGAACGTCATACCGTTGAGGACATTCAATTCGGCGTTGGTGGCGGGACCGCCATCGCCGGCATAACCGATAGCGCCGGTACCGGCACAGGTAGTAATAATCCCGGCAGTATTGATGCGGCGCATGCGCTGGTTGAGGCGGTCGGAAAAAGTAATATTGCCTGCGGCATCCATCCGGAGGTCGAATGGAGTGCAGCCGGCAGCGGTAGCGGGGCCACCATCGCCACTGGCCGTGCCCGAGCCAGTGCCACAAATAGTTGTAATTATCTGACCATCAGATAGATAGGGCAGGACGAGCAGGAGCAAGCAAATGATCAGGAATTTCCTTTTGATACACATAGCTTTTGCATTTATTACAAAATTAGGCAGGGTGAAGATAGCATTCAAAAAACCCATGAAAATTAGTATTTATACTAATTTTGCAACTAGTAGAAATACCAGTCGTTTTTAACCATGATATGGTTAATATTACACGATAACCCGGGGATTGAGTATGTTGATACAGGTTTCATTCCGTTTTGTACACAGGGCTGCACCCGGGCTTTGCCTGCTTCTGATCTTCCTTTCCAGTTATGCCCTTTCGCAGCCGATTACCGATCAAAAGCTAAAAGAAAATATTGCGTGGTTTCAGGGGACGATGAGAGTTATTGAAAAACAGCATAATACAGATAGTGTAATAACGGCTTTGAAACTCATACTGGACGACGCGGTACATGACCGCGACAACTGGAAATGCACCACAGTGCTGCTGAAGATAGGTGAAAAGTATATGGACAAGGGGGATTTTTCGCAAGCTATGGTCTGTATGAAGCAGGCCATAGGCTATAGCCGCAGCCTGCCGCCCATAGAAGTATCGAATGCATACCAGCACCTGGGCTGGGTGTACTTTGAGCTGGGGGACTATGTGACGGCATCGGAGAATTTTTATACAGCCCTGGACTATCTTAAGAAGAACAAGACGTTTTTTGCCCCCAACCAGGTGAGCCTGTGCAATGACCTGGGGCAGGTATACTCCCGGCTTCATGAAAATGACAAAGCGCTGCACTACTACAATGAGGGCGAAGCAACGGCCCTGAAAAATAACCTGCACCATGCGGTAGTATTTATACTATATAACAAGGGGGAATACTATACCAGCATCCATGAGCCCGACAGCGCCCGAAAATACTATATGCGGGTGAATGATGTGGGGGACCAGGCGATGCAGGTGCGGCAGGATATCAAGGCAATGGCGATGGAGGGCATGGGGAAGACCTACCTGGAATCGGGGGACTACGAGCAGGCTGCGGGCTACCTGGAGCAAGCCGTGCGGCTGACCGAAAACAAGTATAACTCGATATGGACGGAGTCGTCTTTTTTCCTGGGAGATGCGCTGTACAGGCTGAAAGCCTATAAACGGGCAGAAAGTGTGCTGACCGCTGCCCTGAAAAATGCAGCGGCAAACAAACTGAAGGATAACGAAGTGAACGGCTATGCCTCGCTCGTGGCCGTATACAAGGCCACGGGGCAGTATGCCCGGGCGCTGGACTGCATGGACAGCATACGTGTGCTGAAAGACTCCCTGGTAAGCGCCGAAAAGGCGAAGGCCATCATACTGATGGATATAAAATTTCAGACAGCGGAAAAGGATAAGCAGATAGCGCTGCAGAACAGTAAAATAGCCCGTAAGAACATGTGGATCATAGCTATAGGTGGCTACATCATACTGATGCTGGCGGTGCTGCTGGGTCTGTACCTGCATATGCTGAACAAGAACAGGTCGGCGATGAAGGAAAACAAAATAAGGATACTGAATGCTGCGGTGGAAGGAGGAGACAGCGAGCGGAGCCGGATAGCGCGGGAGCTGCACGATGGTATAGGCGGGATGCTGAGCGCAGCGATGATGCGGTTTAGCTCCATGTATCATGATAATGCTGCGATCAGGTCGTCGCCGGCCTACAGGGAAGCCATGAACATACTGCGGGAGATGGGTGATGAGATCAGGAAAACGGCGCACAACCTGATGCCGGAAGTGCTGCTGAAGCAAAGTCTGCCGGAGGCAGTGCGGCTGTTTTGCAATGCGGTGCAGCATGACGGGACGCTGAAAATAGATTTTCAGAGTTACGGCTCGTTTGACGACCTGTCGCAGACCTTTAAGCTGAACCTGTACCGGATCGTGCAGGAGCTGACGAGGAATGTGGTGCTGCATGCGCGGGCCAGTCATGTGCTGGTGCAGCTGCTACAGACGGAGGACAAACTGATAGTAACGGTGGAAGACAATGGCACGGGCTTTAACGTGGAGGAAGCCCGGGGGGGCCTGGGGCTGCACAATGTACGTACGCGCGCCAGCAATACGGGGGGGCAACTGATCATAGAATCGGTAGCGGGGAAAGGGACTACCGTGATCATAGAATTCGGGTATGCAGCAAACCGGCCGGCGGCCACTGCTGCAGAGCCTGCGGGTAAAACATTGCCGGTATGATACCGGCCTGAAGCGTATGATAAAAGACATGAAAATAAGAATTGCGATCGCCGATGATCACCCGCTGGTGATCAACGGGCTGAAACTGATACTTACGAACAGCGATGAAATGGTACTAACGGGCTACTACGCCAACGGTGCTGAACTGCTGAAGGGGCTGCCGGACAATGTGCCCGATGTGCTGGTGCTGGACATACATATGCCAGGGCTAACGGGTGAAGAGCTGGCCGAGATAGTACTGGACAAGTACCCGCAGACGCGGATACTGGCGCTGACCAATGAAGACAGCGTATACTACATCAAGCAGATGCTGCGCAAAGGGATACATGGGTATATACTGAAAACCACGAGTGAGGATATACTGCTGGACGCCATCAGGAAGGTGTACCGGGGCGAGCAATACCTGGAGACTGAACTGCAGGAGAAAGTGATGAAGGACAATCTGCAGGCGAAGAAACAGCTGTCGGCGAACCCGGTGCTCTCAGACCGGGAAAAAGAGGTGCTGCGCTACATAGCGCTGGACATGACCAGCCAGCAGATAGCCGACAAGATATTTGTAAGCAAGCGGACGATAGACTATTACCGGCTGAGCATGCTGACGAAGCTGGGTGTAAAGAATGTAGGCGCGCTGGTAAAAAAAGGCATACAGCTGGGACTGATAGAATAGCGGGAGGTAAAAATCGGTCGGCATTACACCCGTGGCAGGTGCGACAGTTACTGTACCCGAAGTATGGCGGCAACTCCTGTTGAGCTTGCTTTATGAAAAAATAACACATAGATTTAAACCTTGGGTACGCTACGGTGTCTATCTTTAGACTAAACAGTAAAAAATTTCAACAGCCATCAAAATCCACCTTATGCGTCTATTCAAATCATTGATGTTAACGAGCGCAGCAGCACTGACAATGACTGCGATCATCTTTGCCGTGTCGTGCAGAAAAGACACGACTACTACGGAGAGTACGGTAACTGCTACCGACCAGGCAACTGCAGAGAAATCGTACAGCGATGCACAATCGATATCGGAGAATGCAGTAGCCGGGGGCAGTATGAACTACAGGACTACGAAGCTGACGGGGTCGCCCTGTGCTGTGGTGACCTCATCTGTATCGGGTACCAATACGGTCGTTACGATCAATTTTGGCAGCACTGACTGCCTGTGCCTGGACGGGCGTACCCGCAGGGGCGAAATCATTGTGACCTACCCTACCAATCAATGGTATACTGTGGGAGCGCAGCGTATGATCACGTTCAACAACTACTTCCAGGATGACAACCAGGTAGCTGGCCAGAAAACAGTGACCTACGAGGGCCTGAACGCATCGAACCAGCCATACTTCAGTGTGGGCATTGCGGGTACCATCACCTATGCAAGCGGCAAAACGGTAACGGTGAGCTGGAACCGGACGCGTACCTGGATCAGCGGATTCACTTTCTCGGGCGGCACCAGCGGGACACCCGTATGGTCTTCATCGCTTGAGTATTCGATCTCCGGCACCGGCAGTATGACCAACTCGGCCGGACAAGCTGTGAACATCAATATTCCCGCTGCTACACCGCTGGTATATGCAGTGAACTGCAGGTGGGCTGAAGCGGGCACTATCAGCTACACCCTGGTATCGGATGGTAAGACCAGAACGGTGGATTTTGGGGCGAATACTCCACCCTATGATTGCCACAATACGGCCACTGTGACCTTGGCCAACGGGACGGTGAGGACGATTACGCTTCCGTAATCAAGGCGATATTTATTTCAAGACAACTTTCTGTACACCGGTGGGATTTCCCGCCGGTGTCTTTTTTTGAGCGAAGGTGTGGCACCCTGAAGCCGGTTACCTGGCCGGTGTTGGGAATGCAGTAAATTAATGACCGGCTATATGATAATTGATTAATTTTCCCACCTGCGGGTGCGGTGCGTGACGACCAACGCAGCTGCTTTTTTTGCATCTACTTTTAAAATAACCGAATATCCTATGCGTTGTACCCTTGAGCTCTTGTTGTGCCTGGCGCTGGCGGTGAGCTGCTATGGCCAGAAGAGTGACTTTTATGTAAAGCTGGGCAATGAGAAATGGGCGAGCCATGATTATGCGGGCGCGGATGCGGACTTCAGCAAGGCGATAGAACTGGATGCCCGGAACGCGGAGGCGTGGCACGGGCGGGGAACGGCCAAGTATGCACAGGATGATTACCCCGGGGGCTATCCCGGACTACTCGGAGGCGATTCAGAGATGGCAGGCGAAGACATAGCCGGTGGTGTTGCCATTGGCCTGGGCATTGTTGCAATCGTTGCTGGCGGTATTGTGCGACACGCCGCGATAGGAATAGTAGAGCACGGAATCTTTGGCGCCGTAGCCCGATACCACGCAGGTGCAGGTATAGGTTTTGGTGCAGGAAGCAGAGAGGAGTGCAACCATCAAGATAAGTGTGAGCGGGAATAGTTTTTTCATGATCCTACTTTTTTGAGCCAAAATTAATTTTTTTCCAGTTTCGTAGATGGGTAATTTGGGAGGAAGGAGAAATAAGCGGGTATTTCGGGAATCTGAGGACGGGACCAGTAATGCGGGCGAAACAGATGCCGGGCGGGGAACTCCCCGCGTATAGCGAACTGACTTTAGCGGGTA
>Ga0364867_10776_pt1 | contig 12511 bp, 14 predicted proteins | sample ExccelAu500001D4_3_FD_206915 | JGI IMG/M metagenome (GOLD analysis project Ga0364867, IMG submission 206915) | Enriched cells from Trout Bog Lake Hypolimnion, Wisconsin, USA - BchlTB.Aug13.5000.01.D4 | ecosystem: Environmental > Aquatic > Freshwater > Lake > Hypolimnion/Profundal zone | place...
TTGCTTGTGTTTGTATTGCGGGTATATTCTTTTGCGCTGTACAATATGTCGCACAGGCGGGCTGGTCGGCTTCGGTTATCCGTATTCCCCAGGCTTTCGCGAAATCATTGCCGGTTGCTGGTGGTATTTTATTGCTAATTATATTGGCGGGTCTATACTTTAAACACCCGGGCCTAAACGAAGAAGGTAAACAAACAATTTTACCCTACTTATATAAAGGTTGGGCGCTAAAAGGCGTAACTACTCCTGGTGACCCTAACTATAATTCCGTTATAGCGGGTAAATCGGGTTTTTTAAATATCCCTTTCTTCCTTATCCGCCTGGCGTTTTATTTAGGAAGCTATAGCTTATTTGGTTGGATGCTGGTAAAGTATTCGAACAACGAAGATAAAATAGGTGGTATGTTCAACTACAACAAAAGCTTTAAAATCTCTTGCATATTCTTGCTGATATTTGGTTTTACTATCCCTTTGTTTGCTTTCGATACCATTATGTCCTTAGAAGCACATTGGTTTTCGACCATGTTCGGCTGGTATAACTTTGCTGCCCTTTGGGTTAGTGGTTTAGCATCTATCACACTTTTGATTATCTTTTTGAAACAAAACGGTCATTTACAGTGGATCACCACTGACCATTTGCATAATTTTGGTCAATTGATATTTGGTTTCTCTGTATTCTGGACGTACTTATGGTTTGCTCAATTTCTGCTTACCTGGTACGCAAACTTACCGGAAGAAGCTGCTTATTTTTACAAAAGATGGGAACCTCAATACATTGGCTGGTTTTGGTTGAACATTGTTGTTAACTTCCTTACACCATTATTGGTTTTGATGTCACGCGATTCTAAACGTATGATCGGCGTATTGAAAGTCGCTTGTATCATCATAATTTGCGGGCACTGGCTGGATTACTGGCAAATGATTATGCCGGGCACCGTGGGACCATTGTCGCACTGGTACACTGAAATAGGCCCCTTAGAAATCAGCATATTTTTGGGTTTTGTAGGCATATTTATGTACACTGTATTGACAGCGCTAAGCAAATTTACATCGCTTGCGCCTAAAAATCATCCGTTCCTTGAAGAGAGCCTTCATCACCATATATAATAATTGTTAAATTTGCAAAAATGAAGGAATACCAAACAAACATAAAAATGGGGTTCATAAAACTAATAAAATCTAAAAAAATAGCATCGTTGGTTGCAATGCTCGTGCTGTTTGGCAATAGTCTTGCAATGGCTCAGAGTACTGCCGGAACCGAAGAACCTGCTAAAGTAGATTGGACAGGCGTTGGTTATTACGTGTTGCTTTTCTTTGTAGCCTGCTTGTGTGTGGCTATTTTGGGAAAAATTTTAAAAGTTTATGATCTTTCCCTTAAAATGCAGGGAAAAAAAGAAATAAACTGGAACAATATAATGGGTATTTGCTGCATTATATTTTTAGTTGCCGGTGGATATGGTGCTTATTGGTCGCTAACAGAGCAAGGAAGTATGAAATTGCCAATTGCGGCATCGGTTCATGGAGTCGACATCGACAATATGTTTACGGTAACATCCATTCTTACTTTAATCGTGTTTGTTATTACACAGGTACTTTTGTTTGGATTTTTGTTTTACTACAGAGGATCGGATAAACGTAAAGCCTATTATTTGCCACACGATAACACTATTGAAAAAATATGGACGATCGTTCCGGCAATCGTTTTAACTATACTGGTGGTATTCGGATTTTTTACCTGGCAAAAAATCATGAACACAACCGAAGTTAAAGGTGACCTTAATATCGATGTTACTGGCCATCAGTTTGCCTGGGAACTTCGTTACCCGGGTAAGGACGGCAAATTAGGCGCTGTTCATTATACAATGGTTACCCCTTTAAACAAACTTGGTGTTGATATAAAAGACCCTAACAGCGCTGATGATTTGCAGGCAGATACACTTGTGTTGCCGGTTAACAAACCTGTACGGTTAAACATACACGCTCAGGATGTTATCCATAGCGTTTATATGCCACATTTCAGGGTTCAGTTGAACGCTGTACCGGGTTTACCTACTTTCTTCAAATTTATCCCTACAATTACTACCGCCGAAATGCGTGTTAGAACTGATAACCCTAATTTTGAGTATCTGCTTTATTGCAATAAAATTTGCGGTAGCAGTCACTACAATATGCAAAAAGTGGTTAAAGTAGTTACCGAAGAAGAATACCAGGATTGGATTGCAAAACAGAAGCCATATTTTACCGATCAGGCCAAAGCTGCTTTAAAAGTAGCTGATGCTAAAGCAACTAGCAGCAAACAAGTAGTATCAAACAGATTAGCGTTAAATAATTAATATAAGAAGATTAGCGATATGTCAACATTAGCAGTTCACGATCACGGAGTAGCACATCACGAAGATGGTCACGAACACCACCATAAACAAACATTTTTAAATACGTACGTATTTAGTCAGGATCACAAATATATCGCCAAGCAATTCCTGGTAACAGGTATTATCATGGCGTTTATAGCCATGACCTTGTCAATTTTATTCAGGATTCAGTTAGCTTATCCTAATACATCATTTCCTTTATTGGAAACTTTACTTGGTCGTTTCGCTCCTCAAGGACGCATAAGTCCTGATTTTTATATGTCGTTGGTAACTATCCACGGTACTATCATGGTATTCTTTGTGTTAACAGCTGGCTTAAGCGGTACTTTCGCCAATTTGCTTATCCCTCTTCAGATTGGTGCGCGTGATATGGCATCTCCTTTTGTGAACATGTTATCATACTGGTTCTTTTTAACCGCCAGTATCATCATGCTTTCTTCATTCCTCGTACAAAAAGGCCCAGCCAGCGGTGGATGGACAATATATCCTCCATTATCGGCCCTGCCTACAGCAATGCCTGGTTCAGGTGAGGGGATGACCTTATGGCTTGTTAGTATGGTTTGTTTTATTGCATCGTCATTAATGGGCGGTATTAACTATGTTAGTACAGTGTTGAACATGCGTGCAAAAGGTATGGACCTTTGGAAAATGCCTTTAACTGTATGGGCATTGTTCCTGACAGCAATTTTAGGTGTACTTGCATTCCCTGTATTGGTAGCAGGCGTTGTATTGTTGATTTTTGACCGTAGTATGGGAACAAGCTTTTACCTTTCGGATATTGTTCTCAACGGTCACGTAATGCCGTTTGAAGGTGGTAGCCCGATTTTGTTCCAGCATTTGTTCTGGTTCCTGGGCCACCCTGAGGTGTACATTGTAATTATGCCGGCGATGGGTATTTCTTCCGAAATTATTTCGGTGAATTCCCGTAAGCCTATATTTGGTTACCATGCGATGGTTTATTCATTAATTGGTATTACGGTGCTTTCGTTTATCGTTTGGGGCCACCACATGTTTGTAACCGGGATGAATCCTTTCCTGGGCGGCGTGTTCATGATCACTACACTGATTATCGCGGTACCATCTGCAGTAAAGACATTTAACTGGTTAGCGACTTTATGGCGCGGGAATATTCGTTTCACGCCTGCGATGCTTTTCGCAATAGGGATGGTTTCGTTTTTCATATCTGGTGGATTAACTGGTATTTTCCTTGGGAATGCTGCTTTGGATATCAACTTACACGATACTTACTTTGTGGTTGCACACTTTCACCTGGTAATGGGTTCTGCCGCTATTTTTGGTATGCTTGCGGGTGTTTATCACTGGTTCCCTAAAATGTACCGTCGTACAATGGACGAGCGTTTAGGATACCTTCACTTTTGGTTAACCTTTATCGGCGCTTACCTGGTATTCTTCCCGATGCACTTTATGGGTCTGGATGGTGTGCCACGTCGTTACTATGCCTTCACCGAATTTGAGTCGATGAAACGTTGGTTAACTGTTAATACGTTTATTACCTGGGCGGCTATCATGTCGGGTGCGGCACAAGTTGCCTTCATCGTTAACTTTGTATATTCAATATTCTGGGGCAAAAAGACCGTTCAAAATCCATGGAATGCAAACACGCTAGAGTGGGATGCGCCTATTGAACACATGCACGGTAACTGGGCAGGCGATTTGCCAACAGTTTATCGTTGGCCGTATGACTACAGCAAACCCGGACATGAGGGGGACTTTATACCACAAACAGTTCCTTTTTCGCAAACTATGAGTTCAAACATGCCTCATGATTTCGAAGATAATCCTGGTGGTTTGGAAGAATATAACAAATGGGTTGCGATTCAAACAGAAAAAGAACAAGTAAAATAATATTTTTCTTAGCCGTTTTTTTAGGGTAGCGGTTTCAAGCCCTAAGTCTTGGGTCCGTAATTGTAGGTTGAAGTGTTGTTTAGCAATTTTACTTAGAATTATGGGCTCAAGATTGAATTAAAACCATTTAAATGACGAAAGCCGCATCCAAGATCAGGTTCCAGAAAATTAACCTCGTTACTATTATCCTCCTTTTTGTGCTGATATTGGCCGGTGGGGTGGTTCGCAGTACAGGTTCCGGAATGGGTTGCCCTGATTGGCCGAAATGCTTTGGACAATATGTACCGCCTACAAATAGTTCGGATTTACCAGCAAATTATAAAAAAGGATATATAGCAGGCCGCATAAAGAAAAACCAACGGTTCGCGAAAGCTCTTAATTTTTTTGGTTTTACTGATTTAGCACGTCGCATAAGTAATGATAGATCGGTATTGATTCCCGAGGAATTTAATGCTGCGAAAACCTGGACAGAATATGTAAACCGTCTTATCGGCGCAACATCGGGGTTCTTTTTATTGATTACAGCAGTACTGTCATTTACATACCGAAAGGAAAATAAGCTTATCCCCTTTTTAAGTATTTTGAACGTAATATTGGTAGGGTATCAGGCATGGCTTGGGTCAATAGTGGTTTCAACCAATTTGGTGTCGTGGATAGTAACAGTACACATGTTGCTCGCGTTGGCGATACTGGCATTAAGCATCAGTACATACCATCTGGCAAGGGTTTATGGTAAACAAAAGGTTTCTATAAATATGATAGTGCCAATTGTTACTTTTTTGGTGTTGTGTTTGAGCATTGTACAAATTGCTTTTGGCACCGGCGTTCGTGAAAAAATTGACGCGATTTCTGGGCGGTTGCAACAAGGGTACCGGGAAGATTGGATCAGGAATTTAGGTAAGATATTTTTTGAGCATAGGGATATTGCGGTAGTGGTTTTGATTGCAAACGTAGCACTGTATGTGCTTGTAAGGAAAGGGTTTAGCAGGCATTCATTGCAACAGCAGATTATGAGTTTTACTTTTTTGCTGATTATGTTGCAAATGGTAACTGGTATTTTGCTTACCTATTGGAACCTGCCACCAGCTGCACAAGCGGCGCATATTATACTTGCAGCACTAATATTTGGCGCACAATATTACTTGCTGCTGAATTTGTTTAAAACGGTTAAATTACAAGGGAGTTGGAAATGAGTTGGGGCGATTTTTCGAAGTTGATTAAATTGAGGCTTACATTTCTGGTAGTTTTTTCTGCGTCAATTTCTTTTTTGATAGGTAGTGAAGCTAACGGTGTAATTATTTGGAAAAACTGGCTGATATTAATTGCAGGCGGATTTTTGGTTACGGCCGCTGCAAACTGTTTTAATGAAATTATAGAAAAGGACCTTGATCGTTTGATGAGGCGTACTGCTGACCGTCCCATACCAGCGGGTAGGATGACAACAGGCCAAGCCCTTGTAATGGGTTTGTTTATGGGAATAGCAGGTACGTACCTGCTCGGCAGCTTAAATTTGGTTACGGGATTATTGTCGGTATTTTCGATAATATTATATGCGTTTGCTTATACGCCGCTAAAACGCAAATCGCCCATCGCGGTTTTTGTTGGCGCGATACCGGGAGCCTTACCGCCACTTATTGGTTATGTAGCGGCCCATGAAAAAATTGACAGTATCGCGCTGATTTTATTCGCGATACAATTTATATGGCAGTTCCCGCATTTTTGGGCCATTGCCTGGGTTTTAGATGATGATTACAAACTGGCTGGTTTCAGGTTGTTGCCAACCGGTAAAAGGGACTTAACGAGCGCCGTGGTTGTTTTTGTTTTTACATTAATATTGGTGCCGGTAAGCTTACTGCCAACGTTTTATCACTTTGGCGGCTATTATGTAGGTGGTGTATCGTTAATCATGAGCTTGTATTTTTTATACCTGGCTACCATGCTTTTACGCACCTTGCAAATAGAATCGGCGAAGAAGCTGATGTATGGCTCTTTTATTTATTTGCCGGTGGTTCAGTTAATGTTTTTATTTGATTTTATAGGAAAGGTGAAAAGATGATGGCTCAGATACAACAAGAGGACAGGTACAATTTTGGTGCGAAGAAATTCAACATGTGGATATTTATATTCACGTCGTTTATGTTTTTCGCGGCACTGTCCAGTGGCTTTATTGTTTATAGCGGTGGCAAAGGGCATGCTTTGAGTTTGATTTTGCCGCATGCGTTTTTATACAGCACGGTAATAATTGCAATCAGTAGCGTTACCTTGTTTATGGCATCACGTTTCGAAAAACAATCTGAGATAGCCCTGCAACAATTGTTTTTATGGATAACTTTTGCGTTGGGTATTGTCTTTTTTGTTTTTCAAATCAATGGTTGCCACGAATTGATTACGGAGGGGGCTTATTTTGTTAACCCAAATGCATCCCGTTCGTTTATTTATGTTTTTGTTTTTGCTCACTTGGCTCATATTGTAGCAGCATTACTGGTAGTACTCAGCACTATAATAAACAGCTATAGGAACATTGACCCGGTTAAAAATTCATATAAAATGGAAATGACATCTATTTTTTGGCATTTTCTAGATATTATGTGGATTTATCTCTATGTTTTTTTACTTTTGAATCAATATTAACACAAAATATCAAGTACAAATGAGCACAGCAGTTGCACAACAAATTGATGAAATAAAAACAACGCCATGGGCTGGGGGCAAATCGCCTTTTGAAGTTGAATATGGTAAAATGATGATGTGGTTTTTCCTCCTTTCGGATGCATTTACCTTTTCTTCGCTTCTGATCTCCTACGGTGCTTTACGTTTCAGCGCACCAGTTTGGCCTGCGCCATCATTGGTATTTCAATCTTTCCCCGGCTTAATTGAACACGGCGCTCCACTGGTATTTGTCGGTTTAATGACGCTGATACTTATATTAAGCTCGGTTACCATGGTACTAGCTGTGGAAGCAGGTCATCGCAATTCAAAAAGAGAAGTGGTGATATGGATGCTGTTAACCGTAGTTGGTGGTTTTATGTTTTTGGGTTGCCAGGCTTTGGAGTGGACACACTTACATAGCGAAGGTTTTTGGTGGTCATCTATTCCCAAAGCGGAAACACTGCAGGAATTTTTCAAAAGTGGTGTTCCTGTTTCGCAACAAAACATGTCAGGACACCAGTTTGCTAATTTATTTTTTACGATAACAGGCTTTCACGGTTTCCACGTATTTACCGGGGTAATTATTAATATTATCATTACTGTAAATGTTTTAATGGGGACTTATGAAAAACGAGGCAGTTATTTAATGGTTGAAAAAGTTGGCCTTTACTGGCACTTTGTGGACCTTGTATGGGTGTTTGTGTTTACCTTCTTCTATTTAGTTTAAAAATTTAACCTGATAAATATATGTCATCAGAAACTACAACAATTCATGGCGAAACCGGGCACGGTGACCATGATACCATGACCAAAGCGAGAATAGTGAATGTGTTCCTTATTTTGCTTGGTATCACCGCTGTGGAATTTTTTATAGCTCTTTATTTGGGCCCGCATTTTAAAATTTCATCGCAAATAATAAATCCGATTTATATTGTTTTGACGTTGTTTAAAGCGTTTTATATAGTAGCTTATTTTATGCACCTGAAGTTCGAAAAAACCGGACTTATTTTGGCTATCGCAGTGCCTGTCCTTTTTATAATTGGTTTGATTTTGGTACTTACCAATGAGAGCCATTATTGGATCGGTTTAAGGCTATAATGAAAAAAGCAGGTATATTTAAAAAAACTTTAATCCTGGTACTCGTTCTCGTAGTACCAGGATTTTTATATTATTTACTGACCTCACAAGGTAAAAACCGGTATAAACCACTGCCAATATTTGGTTCGAAACAAATTGCCAATACCTTTCACCAGGTTAAAGGCAAAAATGTCCCGGATACCATTTACCATACGCTTTCCGATTTTAACCTCACCGACCAAATGGGGAAACCTGTCTCGCTAAAATCATTTGATCATAAAATATTTGTAGCCGATTTTTTTTATACCCATTGCCCTACTGTTTGCAATATTGTGAACGCTAACATCAGGCAGCTTGCGTCGGAGTATGAAAAGAATGCCATGGTTTATTTTGTTTCAATTACGGTAGATCCGAAAAAAGATTCGGTAACTGCCTTGAAACAATATGCGAGCGTAATTGATACTTCAAAGAAATGGGTTTTCTTAACCGGAGATACCAGTACTATATACAGTCTGGCGCACAAAGGCTTTTTGGTAGATGCGTTGCAAAGGGGTGACAATGATTTTATTTATAGTGACAAGCTTGTTTTGATCGACCAAAATAAACGTATTCGTGGCTATTATACAGGAGCATCCACAACAGAAGTGGCGCGCCTTGATGATGAAATTAAAGTTTTAATTTCGGAGGAGTTGCGTAAAAATGATACGCCGTTATATTAGTCGGTGCGTGGTGAATAGTGAGTGGTATTGTTTGGGGCTTTTAAAAGGAAATTCAATTTTAAAGAAATGACTGATAAGTTTATATTCCGCTTTGTAGCTGGGATTTCAATTTTTGTATTTGTGGTGGTGCTAATTTTAAACCGCAGACTCATTCCGGCGCCAGCCGAAGTGCCTTCGTTTACCCACTTTTTGCCGATCTTAAACGCTATCCTGAATGGCACATGTAGTATACTATTGTTGGTATCGCTATATTTTATAAAACAAGGCAATATCAAGGTCCACAAACAGATCAATATTGTAACGTTTTGTTTCTCTTCAATGTTCCTGGTTTCGTATATCATATTTCACTACCTGGCACCCGAAACAATGTACGGCGATTTAAATGGCGATGGTATATTATCTGATGCAGAAAAAGCTACGGCAGGTAGCATCAGGTATGTTTACTATGTTATTTTGAGTACGCATATAGTACTGGCGGCAGGTGTTTTACCTTTAATACTTTTAAGTTTTTACCGTGGACTGCAAATGCAGGTGGAAAAGCATAAGAAATTGGTAAGATGGGCATTCCCAATATGGTTATACGTAACAGTAACCGGCGTTATTGTTTATTTAATGGTTTCTCCATATTATCATTTTTAAGGTTAGTCAAACGTTATTTTATGTTATAAATACCGGCGTCAAAGAGTATCATAAAATTTATCCAATTATTAGTTAAATTAGCCTAATGAAATCGAGTTTAAAAATTGTTCTTTTGGGTGTCGTAATGTGTGTTATGTTATTAACGACAAAACAAGTTACGGCCCAATGTGCACAATGCGCAGCTACAGTTGAAACCAATGCTAAGAGCGGCGATAACATAACCAAAGGGCTAAACAAAGGAATCTTGTTTTTATTGGCGGCACCTTATATGGCTGTGGCCATAGGCGGTTATGTTTGGTATAGAAATTACCGAAAGAAAGATGTTAGCATCAACATTGCTAACGACAAGCTTCATTTAAATTAGTTTCTGATAACAAGATTTATTCGGCATTATGTCTCAAACATCAAAAGCATGGGCAATGCTTCATACAAAGTGCCCGCGTTGCCGTCGGGGGAGTATGTTTGCTGGCGGAATGTATCAATTTGGTTCCAATAAAATTCACGACCATTGTCCGCATTGCAATTTGCACTTTGAAATTGAGCCTGGTTATTTTTACGCGGCCATGTATGTGAGCTACGCTTTAAATGTGGCAGAAGCCTGCACCATTGCTGCGGCTACCTATATCATAACACACAACGACGATTCGCCCTGGCTTTATTGCGCTACCTTGCTGATCGGGTGTTTTTTACTGGCTCCTATAAATTTCAGGTATTCGAGGGTAATGCTTTTGTATTGGTTGTCGCCTAAAATAAACTATCAGCCCCATTTAGATATCGATGATTCAACGCCATACCTTTGATTTTTTAAAAGAACTGGCCGAAAACAACAATCGGGAATGGTTCCTGGCAAACAAGGAACGATACGAGTCGGCCCGCGAAAATGTAATTGAATTTGCCGGTACATTGATCAGTTTGCTCCATAAAGTTGATCCGGGAATTGATGAAGCGCTTGATGCAAAAAAAAGCGTAATGCGTATTTACCGTGATATCCGCTTCAGTAAAGACAAAACACCCTACAAAACAAATTTTGGCGTAAGCGTACCAACAAACGGCACCAAGGCAGGCAGGGCCGAATATTTCCTGCACATCTCTCCTGGAAATAGTTTTATTGCCGGAGGCTATTGGGTGCCGCCAGCAAATCATTTAAAGTCTATCCGCCAGGAAATTGATTATAACGGGAACGCATTGAAAGAAATAGTCGACAATAAGGAGTTTGTAGGACTATTTGGCGATTTCAGAAAACAAGAACAGTTGAAAAATGTTCCAAGAGAGTATGATCCGGGTAACGAAAACATTGATTTGATAAAACTAAAAAGTTTTGTGGCTTTTCATCAGTTAAATGATGAAGCGTTATTACTACCTGAGGCTGCCGCTACAATTGCAACAGTTTGCGGTAAGATTTATCCCTTAAATGTTTTTTTAAACAGTGCCCTTTCCTGATAATAAATTCGTTCTACTATGAAAATTAAACATTTTTTCACGGCCGCCATATTGTGCGCCCTGTTACATTCCTGTGTGGTGCTATCGCCAAAAAAATATAAGGCACTGGTTGCCCAGCGCGATTCACTTGCAAATCGTACCGTTGTACTTGATGACACTATTACACGTTTGCGTGCGGATATTGCCCGGCTGCACCTGCATATCGACGAACTTCAAAAGAGTTACAATACGTTGGATACCAATTATAATACGCTCAATAACAAATACGGGGCTTTGAACGGTAATTTCAATTCAACCTCGACCAAGGTGACGGAGTTATCGGCCGATTTGAAAAAAAGAGAAGAACGCTTAAAAGAAGTGGAAGATATTTTGCATAAAAGGGATGAGGCAGCTAACGCCCTTAAAACAAAATTGCAGCAAGCTTTATTGGGTTTTCAGCAAAATGGCCTGACAGTTGATATCAGGAATGGTAAGGTATATGTGTCGTTGACTGATAAATTGCTTTTTCCTTCCGGGAGCATAATAATTGACGAGCATGGTAAAATGGCACTCCAACAGCTTGCTACTGTGTTGAATAAAGAACAAGATATTAATATTGCGGTGGAAGGCCATACCGACGACAAGAAGGTAATAAACCTTGGCCAGATAAAAGATAATTGGGATTTGAGTGTGCTGCGGGCAACTTCGGTATGCCGGTACTTAACGGAAGTTGAAAAAATAGATCCCCAAAGACTTACTGCAACCGGTAAGAGCGAATATCAACCCGTTGACCCGGCAAATACACCAGAGGCCCTCGCCAAAAACAGAAGGATAGAAATAGTGCTGACGCCCAAATTGGACGAATTATATAACCTGATTACCAAGTAATTATTGGTATAGGATTCACAGAATTTCATCAATTTTGAAATTCTGTGAATTTTTATTCAGATGAATTAAAACGGACTTACGAACGAATTGAAAGTTGGTAAAAGTTCGTCTTTCGGCGATAGCAATGCCTCGCCCGGCGCAATGCCCCAGTCGATGTTTAAAGTGCTATCGTTCCAGAGTACACCTATTTCCGAAGCTTTATCGTAATAGTTATTTACTTTATAGGTAAATATCGTATCGTCCTCAAGTGTGGCAAATCCATGAAGAAAACCAGCTGGAATCCAGAATTGCAATTTGTTTTCTTCACTCAGTTCAATAGCAAAATGCTGACCGAATGTTGGAGAATTTTTACGGATGTCTAAAGCGACATCGATAACCTTCCCCTTTATTACGCGGACCAGTTTGCCTTGTGCAAATGGGTTCGCCTGTCCGTGTAGCCCCCTAACTGCTCCTTTTTGGGAAAAAGATTGATTATCCTGAATGAAATCTACATCGATACCTGCTTCGGTAAATTTAGCTTTGTTATAGCTTTCGTAAAAATAGCCCCTGTCGTCATTGAAAATCCTTGGTTCAATGATCAATAACCCTTTAAGAGTGGTTTCTGTAACTTTCATTTGGTAGTAACGGTTTGCATCAGGGTGTTAAACAACACAAATTGATTTTCAAATTGCTGATTGTGTATTTCCTGAAATTCGTGGAGATGTTTATTATAGTAGTTGTTAAAATTTTCTAGACTTTCGGTATGGTATTGGATGCAATAGGTCACGCCCTCATTTGGCGAATCAATTACATTCAGAATTTGGTACGAATTAAAGTAACCAGTGGCCATCACCGCGGGGATATGCACTTCGAGTATCCATTTTAGCCATTTTTCGTGAATAGC
>Ga0364867_10780_pt1 | contig 12480 bp, 3 predicted proteins | sample ExccelAu500001D4_3_FD_206915 | JGI IMG/M metagenome (GOLD analysis project Ga0364867, IMG submission 206915) | Enriched cells from Trout Bog Lake Hypolimnion, Wisconsin, USA - BchlTB.Aug13.5000.01.D4 | ecosystem: Environmental > Aquatic > Freshwater > Lake > Hypolimnion/Profundal zone | place: USA...
ATTGCGCTGCTACACGACGGGTCTTATCAGTGCTGGGGAGAAGATCTGGATAGTACCGGAGGTGGTAACCAGGGTACGCCTGTAACGATTAATGTAGCCAACTATCCTCGGCTTACCGGGCTTCCGCTTAAGGCGGCAGTGGGTGGCAGGGGCAGCACACTTGATCAGTACTTTCTTCTGACAACTACCCACCTGTATGCATGGGGGCCTAAAGGTAATGTGCTGAACTCGGCATTGACTCCGAGCAATACGTTTCAGAAGGTAACAGCGGGATCATTTACCAATGCAGATTCGACAGGGTTACCGGCAATTGGCGGACCTTCGCATGTAACCATGTTATTTGCAACCTGCCATACTCTGGCCATTGTGACAGACTCAGGATTTGTGTATGTGATAACCCAGGCTGATCTCAATCTGCAGGGGGATGGATCGGGCACGCTGACAAGTACTACATGGCATAAGGTGAAAACTAATTCAACAACCTACCTTACCGGGGCTACTGCTGTAAGGGGCGAGGTAACAGGTGCCGGAAACGGTGCCATGATGGCCACCACCGCATCAGGTAATGTATATGTTTGGGGCCCTTCTGTTTATCTTGGTGACGGAACCTATGCCAAGGCGAAAAGTTATGCCACACAGATGACTTTGCCATCAGAATTCAATACAACCAATATCCCATTTATGATAGGTGTGAGTGGAGGCACTTCAACTACCTATACCTCTGGAGGTGGCGCAATAGCCCCTGCCACCAATGATACCAACAGCTTTTATGTATTGAGCGCTTCAGGAAATTTATATTCGCTGGGTTATAATGCCGACAGGCAATTGGGCGACTTTACCACCATAACTCGAACTACCTGGGTACATGCAAAAAAGACGGCTACTGAAAATTTCACAGACGTTAATTATTTTTCTGTTCAGGAATCAGACAATACATTTCCGGCAGTTGCTGTAGTATCTGATTCAGACAATATTTTGTTCTGCTGGGGATACAGCAGTTATAATATGCTGGGAACAAGCGTTGATTCTGCAACAAATCCACATGTAGCCGAAGGATTTTCACCGGGTGGTGATATAGCTCTTTTCCCGGAAGTGGGCGGTCATACCCTGGTATATCTTAAAGATGGAAGTTCTCAATTCTGCTATATAGGCCATAAGATAAACGGGAGTATGGGAGACGGCGTTATAACCGGTATGAGTGTACCGTCATTTGATTGCTCCGGTACCCCCACTGTATGGGTATGCGGAAGTGTGCCTGTAGCCGGAAATGATACCAACTCAGTTATCTCTGCAAGCCCCAATAATATAATAGCTGACGGCCTTGCCACAACTACTATAACCCTCCAATTAAAGTCATCGGTGAGCCAGGGCGATACTAACCTGACCACTACAGGTGGTTTGGTAACCATGTCTTCAACGCACGGGACACTGAGTGCAGTAACAGATAACAATAACGGAACCTATACAGCAATCCTCACAAGTACGGTTACGGCAACACCAGCTGTTATTTCTTTCACGTTGCTTGGCGCAACAGATGTTTTAAATACCTGCACAGTAAACTTTACGCCTGATGAAATACACGGGCCAACATCTGTATATATTGGAAATTCCATAAACTTAACCGATACTACTGTGAGTGGAACCTGGACGAGCAGCAATACGGCATATGCTACAGCCGGATCAGCAACAGGTATGGTAACCGGAACCGGAACCGGATCTGTGACCATAACTTATACTGCAGGTGGTAATTCTGTTACTTATTCGGTAAGCATAAGTTTGGCGCCTGTTACCGGGCCGGCAACGGATACGGCAGGGCAGACCATAACCCTGGCCGATGCCAGTGCCGGTGGCACCTGGAGCAGCAGTAATACCGCTATTGCGACAGTAAATTCATCAGGGGTGATGACAGGGGTTGCAGCAGGAACGGCTACTATTACTTATACCCTGGGAGGAAACTATGTGACCTACCCGGTAACAGTAAATGCCATGCTACCAATAACCGGGCCAACATCGCTTTATGCCGGAAATACCATTACACTTGCAAACGCCAGCCCCGGAGGCGCCTGGAGCAGCAGCAGCATTGGTACTGCTTTAATTGGAACATCGGGAATTATATCAGGAATAACAGCCGGGGCCGTGACGCTTACCTATACCAAGGGCACAGCTTATGTAACCTATACAGTTACGGTAAACACAATTTCGCCTATAACCGGGACAGCGAGTGAATATGTGGGGTATTATATGACAGAGACTGATGCCAGTGGCGGCGGCACATGGAGTAGTTCTAATACTGCGGTAGCGGCTGTTGGCCTGTCTGGTGTAGTTCATGGCATTTCGGGGGGGACCGCAACAATTACTTATGCCATCGGGTCGGCATATGTAACTTACGCTGTTACTATTAATCCCTTGCAGCCAATTACCGGACCAAATTCGGTATATACGGGAAATACAATAACCCTTGCTGACGCGACAGGAGGGGGCACATGGACCAGCTCAAATGTTTTTATAGCGACCGTCGGAACATCGGCTGTGGTGACTGGAATAGCATCAGGTTCTGTAATTATCACCTATACCGTGGGATCGGTATATGTAACTTATTTAGTAACTGTATCTCTGGCGCCGATAACGGGGCCAGACTCAGTATATAAAGGTAATACAATAACATTGGCTGATGCCAGTGCCGGAGGTATCTGGACCAGCAACAATATATTGATAGCTACCGTTGGACTTACAGGCATAGTTTATGGGGTTGGTACAGGGGCTACTACTATTACCTATACGCTTGGAAGCAATTATTCAACTTATACTATTTCAGTTAACCAGGTTTCACCCATTTCCGGACCAACCACGGTTTATGCAAGCGGTAATATTAATTTAATAAACGTTATACCAGGTGGAACCTGGAGCAGCAGTAATACCATAATAGCAACTATTGGCACATCGGGCATAGCATCGGGAATTTCGTGCGGTGCAGTTACCATTACCTATTCAATAGGCCTTGCTTATGTTACTTACGGAGTAACAGTTAATCTTGCACCGGTAACAGGCCTTTCAACAGATACGGCAGGCCAGGTAATTACACTGGCCGATTCAAGCGCCGGTGGCAGCTGGAGCAGTAGTAACACAGCAGTCGCCACTATTGGCTCTACCGGTTTGATGACAGGAGTTGCAGCAGGCAATGCTACCATTACCTACTCTTTGGGAGGTAGCTCTGTAACCTATCCGGTAACTGTAAATGCTATGCTGCCTATAACCGGCCCGACTTCAGTATATGCAAGCAGTACTATTACAATTGCAGATGCAAGCACAGGAGGAACCTGGAGCAGCAGCAATATCATTATAGCAACTATTGTATCAACAGGCATGGTAACTGGTGTTTCAGCTGGCCCGGTTGTAATAACTTATACCAAAGGCAGCTCTTATGTAACCTATGGTGTTGTGGTAAATATTGCACCGGTAACAGGTCCAACATCGGATACCGCAGGCCAGGTAATAACACTGGCCGATGCAAGCGCCGGTGGCAGCTGGAGCAGTAGTAACACAGCAGTCGCCACTATTGGCTCAACCGGTTTGATGACAGGAGTTGCAGCAGGCAATGCTACCATTACCTACTCTTTGGGAAGTAGCTATGTAACCTACCCTGTAACAGTAAATGCGATGCTGCCTATAACCGGCCCGACTTCAGTATATGCAAGCAGTACTATTACAATTGCAGATGCAAGCACAGGAGGAACCTGGAGCAGCAGCAATATCATTATAGCAACTATTGTATCAACAGGCATGGTAACTGGTGTTTCAGCTGGCCCGGTTGTAATAACTTATACCAAAGGCAGCTCTTATGTAACCTATGGTGTGGTGGTAAATATTGCACCGGTAACAGGTCCGACATCGGATACCGCAGGCCAGGTAATAACACTGGCCGATGCAAGTGCAGGTGGCACCTGGAGCAGCAGCAATACAGCAGTCGCCACCATTGGCTCTACCGGTGTGATGACCGGGGTCACAGCAGGAAATGCAACAATTACCTACACACTGGGTGGTAGCTACGTAACCTACCCTGTAACAGTAAATGCGATGCTGCCTATTTCAGGTCCTGCTTCGGTTTATGCAAGCAGTACTATTACACTTGGTGATGCAAGCACAGGAGGAACCTGGAGCAGCAGTAATGCAGGTGTGGCAACTATTGGCTCAACAGGAGTGGTTACGGGAATCAGCTTCGGAACAGTAACTATCACCTATACTAATGGAAGCGCTTATGTTACTTATGGAGTAACGGTTAATCTTGCGCCGGTTACCGGCGCAACCTCAGATACAGCAGGCCAGGTAATAACCCTGGAAGATGCAAGCGCAGGCGGCACCTGGAGCAGCAGCAATACAGCAGTCGCCAGCATTGGCACTGCCGGTGTGATGAACGGAGTTGCAGCAGGAAATGCAACTATTACCTACACACTGGGTGGTAGCTACGTAACCTACCCCGTAACAGTAAATGCTATGTTGCCTATATCAGGGCCCACTTCGCTTTATGCCAGCACTACTATTACACTAGGTGCCCCTAGCAACGGTGGCACATGGAGCAGCAGTAATCCTGGTGTGGCAACTATTGGTTCATCTGGTGTAGTGACTGGTGTTACATCTGGTTCAGTTATTATAACTTATACAAAAGGCGTCGCATATCTTCCCTACGGCATCACTGTAAATATAGCTCCAATAACAGGGCCTTCTTTAGATACTGCAGGCCAGATGATAAATCTTTCGGACGCAAGTGCAGGTGGAACGTGGAGCAGTAGTAATATTGCAATCGCTACCATTGGCTCTACCGGAGTGATGAACGGAATTGCGGCAGGAAATGCAACTATTACTTATACATTGGGTGGTAGCTTTGTTACGTATCCGGTAACAGTAAATGCCATGCTGCCCATAACAGGCTCAACTTCTCTATATGTCGGGAATACTATTACCCTTACTGATGCCAGCCCGGGAGGTATATGGAGCAGCAATAATGCCAGTATAGCTACTATAGGTACATCGGGAGCAGTTTCTGGTATTGCCGCAGGAGCCACAACTTTAACTTATACTAAAAACAGCGCTTATGTAATTTATGGGATTACGGTTAATTCTTTACCACCGGTTACCGGTCCGGCAAGTGTCTATACCGGAAATACTATAACACTTTCAGATGTAGCTTCAGGCGGTAGCTGGTCCAGCAGTAATGCGAGTATAGCTACTATAGGCAGCACTGGTATTGTTAGCGGAATATCTGTTGGGTCTGTCACTATAACCTATACACTTGGAGCGGCATATGCGACCGGTTTTATTACTGTAAATCCCATAGCGCCCATTACCGGACCTGTATCAGTGAATGCGGGAAGCACCATAACGCTTGCTGACCTGGCACCAGGCGGCACCTGGACCAGCAGTAATACATCTCTGGCCACAATTGGTACATCGGGCATAGTAACAGGTGTCGCCTCCGGTAATGTTACCATTACATACAGTATAAACGGAAATTATGTTACCTCAACCGTTTCTGTGAATTTAACTTCATTCAGCGGGATACTTACTGCTTGCCCGGGATCAACATCTGCACTTGGCTATTCACCATCTGGAGGAATATGGGCAAGCGCCAACCCTGGTGTTGCTTCAATTGGTTCAGCCAGCGGAATTGTAACGGGAGTAGCTGCGGGAACTGTAACCATCAGCTATACCTATTCAGGAACTACAGTTACCGGAATTATAACTGTAAATTCTTTGCCTGTAGTATCGCCAGTTTCTGGTTCAGGCGGATTATGTTTGGGAAGTACAAGCACACTAACTAATGCCAGCGGTGGCGGAACATGGAGTTCAGGTAGCAGCATAGCCACAGTTGGCAGCAGCGGCGTTGTAACCGGGATGGGCATTGGTACTGCAAATATTACTTATTCCCTAACCGACATTAACGGATGTACCGGAAGAGCTATAAAATCAGTAGATGTAGCAGGCTTACCGGGATATCTGTATACCGGTGCAGGTACAGGAGTTAACAGTTCAACAGGTGACGGCGGCCCGGCTTTCCTGGCAACACTAAAAGGCCCTAGGGCTATAAGTACAGATACCTCAGGTAATGTATACATATCAGATGTTACGACCAACACTATAAGGAAAATTAGTACCAATGGCTATATAAGCACAGTAGCAGGCAATGGTACGGCAGGCAATGGCGGCGAAGGCGGCCCTGCAACAGCAGCCCAGCTGAATATGTCGGGAGGCGGAGGGCTGTATGTAGACAAAGCGGGTAACTTTTATATATCCAACACCGCCGGCCAGAATATCCGGAAAGTAACAGCCTCAACCGGGATTATCAACACCATCTGCGGCACTAATACAGGCGGATATTCTGGAGATGGCGGACCGGCAAGCGCTGCTAAGGTTCAGGTTCCGCTTGGAATATGTGAAGACACATCAGGCAATATCTATTTTGCCGATGCATCAAATTACAGGATCCGCCGGATAGATGCAATAACAGGGATAATCACTACGATAATCGGAACAGGGTCAAATGCCTATTCAGGTGATGGCGGCCCCGGCATATCAGCAAGGGTATCAGTACCACGAGATGTAGTAGCTGACATTTATGGCAATTTGTATATAGCAGATTTCGGCAATGATGTGATCAGGAAATATGTGATCGCAACAGGCATTATTACCACGATAGCAGGCAACGGGACAGCGGGCAGCGGAGGCGATGGTGGCCCCGCAACAGCAGCACAGTTTAATTCTCCTGCACGGTTAGCGTTTGACGGATCGAACAATCTGTATATAGCAGACCAGGCTAATTTTAAAGTAAGGAAAGTGAATCTCAGCACAGGAATAATAAGCACAGTAATAGCCACAGGTATTGCAGGCTATTCGGGCGATGGTGGACCGAGCACCCTTGGTAAGCTGACCCAGACCGCAGGGATAGCCATCACAAAAAACGGGAACATATATGTATCGGATATGAGTAACTACCGTGTAAGGGTATCGCCATACAATGGCAGTATAGCAATAGGCCTGTCGGGCCCTGCAACAGTAGCTGCAGGAACACCGGTAACCTTTACAGCCAATTCATCAATCAGCGGACCATATGTGTCCTACCAGTGGCTGAAAAACGGTTCAGCAACAGGCACAGGAGGAAAAACATTTACGAATTACAGTCCGGCAAACGGGGATGTTTACAGATGTGTTTTGCAGGTAGCTCCTGAATGTGGCGCCACATTTTATGATACGAGCAACAGTATAACAATAACACTTGCCGGATCCAGAACAGCTGATACTACAGAGTATGTTGTAAAAGTAATGATGGAACAGTCGGAGATAAAGCTGTACCCTAATCCGGTACACAGCCAGCTGACCTTAGAAGGAACGAACATGGGGAACGGCCCGATGCAGATAGGCGTATATGACATAACATGCAGACTGGTAAGCAGCAAAACAGCAGAAGTTACCGATAATCGTCTGACCGAACAAATAGATATGCAACAGCTGGCGGAAGGTATGTACCTGATAACACTTACCGATAGTGCAGGCAACAGCAAGACAATTAAGTGTGTGAAGAATTAGATTTCTGATTAAAAAGATTTGATATAAAAATGCACCTTCCATTGCGGTAGGTGCATTTTTATTTACCGCTTGTATGCTATTGTGATGAAACCATAAGTATGCAAATAAAAAGAATCATGATTGAGTATCTGCAATTACTTGACTAAGATTTGTTTTCTTATTGACCTGTATCATCCTTATAGGAGCCAGCTGCGTTTAATTTTGATGTGTGATTAGTGGGGAGAGTTGAGCCATTAATATAGTGTGAATTATACAACAGGATTGTTGAATTGTATAAGTGGCTGAAGCGGGATAGGCTCAATTTTGCATCGTAAAGATTTATTTTCTGAATCCTATCACTGTGAAAAATTTTTCCCCGGATAATTTAAGGTGTTTGTTTAAATAATGAAAATGAAACTAAAGTTGGGTAAAAGGGATTTAATGCTGCTTACTTGCTTATTGATGACCTTTAATCACCTAAGCGCTCAACAAAAGCCCTGGAGTCTGGCCGACTGTATTGCCTATGCCTACAAAAATAATGTGGTGCTGAACCAGCAGAAACTGACCAGCGAAACCAGTAAGGTAAACCTGGACCAGGCTCGCGCCAACAGACTGCCTAATCTGAATTTTACGGATGCGCAGACATTCAATTTTGGCAATACTATTTATGCAAACCAGGTGGTGAACCAAAACACCAACAGCAATGACCCCTCGCTGACAAGTACTGTACTTCTGTTTGGCGGGTTTAAATACATCAACCTCGTAAAAGAAAACAAACTGAATTATGATGCCAGCGTGCTGGATATACAGACCCAGAAAAATAACCTGGCGCTGAATGTAACTGCAGCATATGTGCAGGTGCTGTTTGAATATGACGCTATAACCATTGCACAGCGCCAGATAGAGGCCGACAGTGTGCAGGTGAACCGCATGGCTAAATTTGTGGCTGTGGGCCAGACACCTGAAGACAGCCTGTACCAGATCGAGGCGCAATTGGCAACTGATAAAGCCACCCTGGTGAGTACGCAAAATCAACTGGACCTGAGTAACCTGCAACTGGAACAACTGATGGAACTGCCGCTCGACCCGGCTTTTGTGGTGGAGCAACCTGTACAGAAAGAATTGCATCTGGATGTGCCAGTGGCAGCGGCCGAAATATATAAAATGGCCGAAAACATACTGCCAGATGAGAAAAGCGCTGCCCTGAAAACCAAAGCCTTTGAAACCGACCTTGAGGTGAACAGAGCTGCAATATACCCCACATTAAGCCTGACAGGTGGCCTCAGTACTGAGTATTACAGTGCCCTGACCCATATAGGCACACAGACCGTATACCAGAACCAGACAATAGGCTATCTGCAAAGCAATCCATCCGAATTGGTTTCCGGGCCGGTGCCGGTAACATCGGTCAATACGGGGCATTATCCGTTTTTTACTCAGTTTAAGGACAACTTCGGCCAACTGATAGCGCTGAACCTTTCGGTGCCCATCTTCAATAATTTTAAAGCCCGGAACAATATAAGACTGGCAAAAATAGCCGTTGAAAATGCAAGGCTTAATGAGCAGGCGGTGAAAAACAACCTGCGCAAAAATGTGGAGCAGGCCTATACCGATCAGGTTACGGCAATGAAAAACTACCTGGCTACCAAAGAGCAGCTGGTGGCCGAAACAAGGTCGTATACCGATATGCACAAAAAGCTGAATGTGGGCCTGGCAAGCGTAACGGAATTCCTTATTGAGGAGAACAATTATTACAAATCGGTGTTTGCAAACTTGCAGGCCAGATACGAATACATATACAAGACCAAAGTGGTTGAATTTTATACAGGTTCACCCTTAACATACTAACCAATGAAGAAAATAATCATCATTATAGCTGTGATCCTTTTGGCAGGCGGCCTTGGTACATGGTATTTTGTATCGAAAGAAAAATATAAAGTACCTGAATGGCGGACGGCAAAAGCCGATACCGGGAGCATCGTTGTGGTGATAACCTCAACAGGTACCATTGAACCGCTGGATACAGTTATGGTAGGCGCACAGGTGACGGGAATAGTGAAAAAGATATTAGTGGATTTTGATTCGGTGGTGAAAAAAGGCCAGGTTATAGCATTGCTGGATACCACTTTGCTATATCCGATATGGCTGGGAGCAAGGGCAGCAGTATCGAAGGCCAGGGTAAATGTAGAACTCACAAAACTGCAGTTTGCACGTGTAGATACCCTCTACCATCAAAAGGTGGAATCGAAAAATGATTATGACATGGCCTATGAAGCCTTCAAATCTGCCCAGGCCGACCTGCAGATTGCTGAGGCGACAATGGAAAATGACCGCACTAACCTGGGTTACGCCACCATACATGCACCCTGCAATGGTACTGTAATATCGCGCAGCGTTAATGTGGGGCAGACCGTAGTTTCCAGTTTTAACTCGCCCCAACTGTTTACAATAGGGGTGGACCTTACCCAGATGCTGGACCTTGCTGATGTGGATGAAGCCGATATAGGACAGGTAAAGGATGGACAGGATGCGGCATTTACAGTTGATGCATTCCCTTATGATGTTTTCAGGGGTAAGGTGGTGCAAGTAAGGCTCAACCCGATAAACATACAGAACGTGAATAACTATATAGTAGTGATCAACGCTCCAAATCCAGACAAGAAATTATTGCCAGGAATGACGGCCACTACTACCATCCGTACAGCAGAACACGACCATGTATTTAAGGTACTGGCCAACGCCATACATTTTACACCGCCGGCTGATTATCTGCAGCATATAAAACTGCCCGACTCCCTTGTGCTGCGCACACAACAGTTGAAAATTGCAGGCAATGAAATACCCAAAAGTGGCAGCACCTGCTACATATGGCTCAAAAGGAATAATGAGCTCACACCTGTTCCGGTTACTCTGGGCCTGTTCGACGGTACTTATATTGAAGTCTCGGGAGAATTGCAGGTTGGTGACGAAGTAGTAACTGGCATTGGAAGCACTGCAGCAAGTACAAATACTACGGCAAATAATCCGTTTATGCCACAGATGCACCCGGCAGCAAATAAGAAATAAGATGGCTGAATCAATACTGATAGACGTGAGGAACATGCAGAAAACCTACAAGCTGGGTGATATGGAAGTCCATGCACTGCGCGATGTTTCACTGACTATCAACAAAGGTGAATTTGTAGCAATAATGGGTCCAAGCGGTTCGGGTAAATCTACATTTATGAACATTATAGGTTGTCTGGATTATCACCCTGCAAACGGCGAATATTTCCTTGACGGTGAGAATGTTTTTAAAATGAATAAGGATCAGCTTGCTGAGTTGAGGAACCGGAAAATCGGTTTTATTTTCCAGTCGTTTAATATACTAGCCCGCACTTCAGCAATTGAAAACGTGGAGTTGCCCATGTTGTATAACAGTGGGGTGACCGCTAAAGAAAGAAAAGAGCGTGCACTTGCAGCCTTAAAGTCAGTAGGGCTGGCAGAGCGTGCCGACCATATGCCCAACCAACTATCGGGGGGGCAACAGCAGAGGGTGGCTATAGCCCGCTCGCTGGTCAATAATCCGCTGGTGATAATGGCCGATGAACCTACCGGTAACCTCGATACCCGCTCCAGCTATGAGATTATGGAGATATTCCAGGAACTGAATGATAAAGGTATAACAATAGTTATGGTGACACATGAAACGGATATAGCCCAATTTGCCAAGACAAATATCTTGTTCAGAGACGAAATGATTGTAACCAATGTGCCTGTGGCAATAAGGAAATTTGCAAAAGAAGAAATACCGAAATTGCCTGTATTGGATAAGAACGATATATTAACCTGATAAGAAAGAAACTTAAATGAGAATCCTTAACCTCTTAAAGATAGCCTACCGCTCCCTGAGTAAGAATAAGCTAAGGGTGCTGCTCACTATGCTGGGTATCATCATAGGGGTGGCATCGGTCATAGCTATGCTGGCAATAGGGCAGGGGTCTAAACAGAATATACAAACCTCCATGGCCAGCCTGGGGATCAATTCGGTGATGATATTTCCGGGCTCAGTCAATTCAGGCGGGGTGAGGGGAGGGGCAGGGACATACTCTACATTGACTCAGAAAGATGCCGATGCCATAGCCGCCAAGTGTGAATATGTTACAGATGTAACACCGGTTGTAACCAAATCTTCTCAAATAATAGCCGGCAATCAGAACTGGCATACCAGTGTGGCTGGCGGCCTGAACCAGTATTTTACTATCAGGAACCTGACAGTAGCAGTGGGTAATACTTTCTCTACTACTGATGAACATACGGCAGCCAAAGTATGCGTAATAGGTCAAACCGTTTCCACCAATCTGTTTGGGGCTGAGACTAACCCGGTAGGGAAATTTATCCGCATCAACAGCATCCCGTTTAAAGTGATCGGTCTGCTTGCGGTAAAAGGTCAGAATTCATTCGGGCAGGACCAGGATGACATTATTGTAGCGCCATTCTCTACAGTGATGAAAAGGATGTTGTCTACCATGTATCTGAATGCTATACTGGCTTCTGCAACATCTGAAAAAGATATTCAGAAAGCTGAGGCACAGATAAGCTCGATAATGAGGATACAGCATAAACTCACACCGGCCGATCAGGACGATTTTACCGTCCGTTCCCAGGCCGATATAGCCAATACTTTCGAATCCATTTCTAATGTTATGACCATATTGCTGGCATGTATAGCAGGCATATCATTGATGGTGGGCGGGATTGGTATTATGAATATCATGCTGGTTTCTGTTACAGAACGCACCCGGGAGATTGGTATCAGAATGGCTGTTGGTGCGAAGTCAATAGACATTCTGTTTCAGTTTATTACTGAGTCTATTTTTATAAGTGTGCTTGGCGGCATCATTGGTATATTGCTGGGTATAATGATAGCCTTGCTGGTAGGCC
>Ga0364867_10781_pt1 | contig 12465 bp, 14 predicted proteins | sample ExccelAu500001D4_3_FD_206915 | JGI IMG/M metagenome (GOLD analysis project Ga0364867, IMG submission 206915) | Enriched cells from Trout Bog Lake Hypolimnion, Wisconsin, USA - BchlTB.Aug13.5000.01.D4 | ecosystem: Environmental > Aquatic > Freshwater > Lake > Hypolimnion/Profundal zone | place...
AGCACCCATTTGGCTTCCCGGTCTCCGCAGTGGATTGGTATGAAATATTCGGGTTAAGGGCTTGTCGGAGGTTCTGTAGTATCGGCTTCTCTACTGGCAGAAGCAGCTTACGTTTGCGGTGCTCACGTGAGCTCTCGAAAGAAAAAGAGGGAAAGGTATATTATCTCATAAGTTGTACGATACTACCTACAATAAGGCCATACAGCATATGTGCTAAAAGCTGAGCAAATCCCGTCATCGGTCCACGCTTGTGGTAGTAGGCGATAGGGTGGTGCTCCATAATCATAATAGAAACAAGGAGCATCACAACAACTCCATGGAGTGTTCCCATCAATAAACCGGTCATGGCATTAAAGGGAATATGTGAAAGAAACAGAATGAATGAATAGATATATGCAAAAAAAATGCCTGATACTAGATGGAGAATTAATCCCGGCACAAAGGCATGATGGACTTTTCTTGTGATTAATGCTCCGACCGCTCGAATGACATCAACATTTCCTATGCCAAGCCACTTAGGCAATAGGAGAGATAAAGTCATAAGAAGTGTTCCAAGGAGACCTCCCACTAGAGGTGAAAATGAAATAATCATACGCAAAGAGTAATCACTTTGAAGATAATCGTCACGAATGAAAATAAGGTTTTGTTATCTTGAAATGGGTTCAATCTAAGAGGTATCTTTTTTTGTCACTATCAGTGTGAAATATTCGAGCTAGATAAATCCTAAGAGTTTGCCTCCTTGATACACTAAGAACGAAGCTAGATAGGCAGCTCCCGTCATATAAAAAAATTGAAATAGTGGCCAAAAAAGACTATTGGTTTCACGGCGAACTACTGACAATGTGCTAATGCATTGCATCGAGAGAACAAAAAAAACAAGGATAGACAGACAGGTCAGAGGTGTGTAGACCAACATCCCGTTGGGACGAGTTTCTTTCATCAGCGTTGTTCTGAGTGAAGAGGGGTTTTCGTCATCATTTTCAACATGGTAGATAATGGCCAAGGTGCTGATAAAAACCTCGCGTGCGGCTTGTGCGGCTACAAGACCAATGCCAATTTTCCAGTCGAATCCAAGAGGCGCAATCACGGGTTCTATAAAATGTCCAAATTGGCCTGCATAGCTCTCTTCAAGCTGACTTGATTTATCGTGGTTGCTTTTTTCTGAATTGCTTTTTGGAAAACTTGCCACAAACCATAATAATATAGAAATACCTAAAATCACTGTACCAGCACGTTTTAAAAACATACCGGCACGTTGCATCATTTGTAGAAATACATGTTTGAGGACCGGGCATCGGTAAGGAGGAAGCTCCATTAAAAAAATAGATGTTTCCGCACGAAGAATTGTTTTTTTAAATAGCCAGGCAAAACCAAGTGCTGCACTGGTTCCAAAAATATAGAGTCCCATCATAAGTGCTCCTTTCATCCAAACAGAGACGCTGCCAGCAGGAAAGAGCGCTGCAATCATGAGTGCATAAACAGGAAGGCGTGCCGAACAGCTCATCAGAGGGGCAACAAGGATTGTTACTAAGCGATCTTTCGCATTTTCAATGGTGCGTGTTGCCATAATTCCTGGAATAGCACACGCATACGAACTAAGCAGTGGAATGAATGACTTTCCATGCAAACCAACCTTGCTCATCACGCGATCCATGAGAAAGGCGGCACGTGCCATGTATCCGGTATCTTCAAGTAATCCTATGAAAAAGAAGAGAATGAGAATTTGTGGTAAAAAAGTGACCACGCCACCAATACCGGCAATGATACCATCACACATAAGATCACGTAAATCACCCTGTGGCATGAATTCTCTTATGAGATTTCCAACACACCCAAAAGCACCTTCAATCCATGACATAGGGTAAGCAGCAACGACAAAAATAGATATAAACATGAGCCCCATGACACTGAAAAAGCCAAACCATCCCCATACAGGATGTGTTAAAAATTCATCCAAATGGTATGTCATGTTCTCGCTTGCGCTGCTTGTTTTGCCTTGAGCTGCTTGACAAAGCTCCATAATGCGTTCGTATCTAGCAGAAACAAGGACCTCTCGCCATGATGGCAATTCACGATCGAGCATACTGCGTTGTGCAAGAGCAATCCCAAGTGTTGATGATCCCGCATTCATTTCTTTTGCTAAGCCTGCTATTTCAGTATCCGGAGAAGCCAAGAGAAGGAGTGATTTCATGCGGACTAGTGGATCACGTTGAGAGATTTTTTCTTCATCATGAGTCCAAATAGCAGCCACTCCATCAATAGCACGGACCCATGGAGAGGGCAGTTGTTGAGACCAAGAACTACGCGTGATTTCAGCACGGCTGAGTGCGATTTTTAAGGGAAGTAATGTTTCTTTAGCATTCGCCTGACATGCGATCACTGGAACGTCGAGCTCGCTAGAGAGTTTTGTAATATCAATAGTTGTTCCTTGTGCCTGGGCAAGGTCAATCATGTTCAAGGCGATAATAGTGGGAATGCCAAGCTCAAGAACTTGTGTGATAAAATAGAGGTTTCGCTCTAAATGTGAGGCATCAATCACACAGAGAATGCGGTCAGGTCGCGGTGTATCACTCCGTAATCCAAGTAAAACATCACGTGTCACGCATTCATCAGGGGCATGGGCGCTTAGACTATAAGTTCCAGGAAGATCGAGCAGCTCAATTTTTTCACCATGTTGGCCAATAAATTGGCCTAATTTTTTTTCTACGGTGACTCCAGGATAATTGCCAACTTTTTGTCTTAGGCCAGTTAAGGCATTAAACAAGCTCGTCTTGCCGCTGTTAGGATTGCCAACGACGGCGTAACTTTTGTGAAAAAAAATATTTTCTGCCATGATATCATTCAGTTGATTAGTTTATATTCTAAGATATGTGCGCATTGTCACGAGTTTGATCGCATTTTAGATTTTTATCCAGTTCAAGTAGCTTTTTAAGGTTTGTTAACGAGATGCAGAATGTTTTTTTTGAACTATAACTTCTCCTGCTTCGCTCTTGCGTAGACTCAGGCTATAGCCTCGTAATCTAATTTCAATAGGATCTCCAAGAGGTGCACGACGTACAAATACAATAGTCGTGCCAGGTAAAAGACCCATCTCACGCAGGCGATTGGCAATACACTCGTCACGGGGTAATTCAATGATAACACCTTCTTCGTTCGATTCTAACTGCGTAAGGGATACATTCATTTGTTTTTAGAAAATAGAGGATGTGTCTGGGGAAATGGTTTCACCCAAATTTTATTAGCTAACTTACGACTTAATGCTAAGCGTGTACCACAAACATTACAAATAATTTGTCCTCCACGACTGAGTAAACGAACTTCTGCTTTTTCACAGAATCCCACTTCGCGTAAGCGACGACAGACTTGTTCAGTGCCATCAAGTCGCTCGACTAATAAAACAGAACCTGCTTCTGCCTCTGATAAGGGAGTAAAAGTTGTGCTAGAATTCATGAAAGCGCTTTTCACCATAGAGGGAAAGATGCGTTTACGCAACATTTCCTATGCATACCTTTTTCGAATGAATGTTAGGATTTGTTCGCTAATATTTTCTCTCCTCACCGTGTGAGGAGTTATAAGTCAATGCGTCCCTTTTTTAAAAACATAGGAGACCCTTGACATCTCTTGCTAATTTTTCAGAAACTCATCATTCCGATTTTTCTAAAACATGATATGTTGACTCATATTTTTACCATAGTAGTTCACAAGTTGCCGACGTAGCACAGTGGTAGTGCAGCTGATTCGTAATCAGCAGGTCAGGGGTTCGAATCCCCTCGTCGGCTTGATGACGGGGTAAAAATTTTCGTTAGGCGCATTATGAGTGGACATAAAAATGAGAACAATAATCTGCCTCCATACAATATATTTCAAAAATTTCCGTCTCAAATAACCCTAAAATTTATCGGGAAAAGCGATAACGTTAACAAAAATATGAAAAAAGCATTAATCACAGGTATTACTGGCCAAGACGGATCTTATCTTGCTGAATTGCTGCTCACAAAAGGTTACGAAGTACACGGAGTCATTCGCCGCGCTTCCACCTTTAATACAAATAGAATTGATCATCTTTATCACGATCCCCATATCAATGGGACAAAGTTATTTCTTCATTATGGAGATTTAGCGGATTCCGTACAGATGGTGAAATTACTCTACGATTTAAAACCGGATGAAATTTATAATCTTGGTGCCCAAAGTCACGTGCGTGTTTCTTTTGATATTCCCGAGTATACGGGTGATGTGACGGGTTTAAGCACAGTTCGTTTATTAGAAGCGATTCGTGAAGCTGGACTAGCCAAGAAGACACGTTTTTATCAAGCCTCCTCTTCTGAAATGTTTGGCAAGGTCCATGAAGTTCCTCAGTGTGAAACAACCCCCTTTCATCCGCGTTCTCCGTATGGTTGTGCTAAGGTTTTTGCTTATTGGCTTACGGTCAATTATCGTGAAGCCTACAATCTGCATGCGTCTAATGGAATTCTTTTTAACCATGAAAGCCCTCGTCGTGGAGAGACTTTTGTTACACGAAAAATCACACGTGCGGCAACGCGCATTAAACTTGGGCTACAGGAAAAGCTGTTTCTAGGAAATCTTGATGCGCAGCGCGACTGGGGATATGCCAAGGAGTATGTTGAGGTGATGTGGATGATGCTCCAACAAGACCAACCCGATGATTATGTGTGCGCTACGGGAGAAACCCATACGATTCGGGAATTTTGTGAAGAATGCTTTGGTCTGCTCGATTTGGATTGGACACAATACGTCGCCTATGATGAACGCTATGAGCGCCCTAGTGAAGTTGAGTTACTCATAGGAGATCCGACAAAGCTCAAACGTCAGATCGGCTGGGAACCTAAAATAAAATTTCAAGAGCTTATAAAAATTATGACTGAAGCCGACTTGGAACTAGCAAAACAGGAATTAGCACACCAAGAAGTGATAGCTCATCTTAAAGAACAAAAGAAGTAAGCATATTTTAGAAACTTTCTAAAAATTCGTTTTAAATTGCCTATGCACGAGCTCAAAAAAAATCTTCCTCTTTCTTCGCGTATTTATGTTGCTGGCCATCGAGGGATGGTTGGCTCTGCGCTGCTTAGAACTCTCCAAGCACAAGGGTATAGCAACCTCATTGTTCGTACACGCCAAGAACTTGATCTTTGTGACGCTCCCAGCGTGAGGAGTTTTTTTGATCAAGAGAAACCACAGGTGGTTCTCATTGCTGCGGCACGTGTGGGAGGTATTCATGCAAATGCTACCTATCCTGCGGAATTTTTACATGAAAACCTCGCTAGTGCTCATCACCTCATTCATGAATCTTACCTCCACCATGTAGAACGAGTGATCTTTTTAGGGAGTTCTTGTATTTATCCACGGGAAGCCCCGCAACCGATGAAAGAAGATTGCCTGCTTACTTCTTCCTTAGAATCGACTAATGAAGCCTATGCGATTGCAAAAATTGCAGGTCTCAAGCTCTGTCAATTTTACCGCAAGCAATATGGGGTCTGTTTTCACTCTGCAATGCCTACCAATCTCTACGGACCAGGTGATAATTATCATTTAGAAAACTCTCATGTACTTCCGGCCCTTCTGAGGCGTTTTCATGAGGCCAAAGAGAACAATGTTCCTTCTGTCACGCTTTGGGGCAGCGGCAGAAGCCGCCGTGAATTTTTACACGTTGACGACCTTGCGAGAGCTCTTTTACTGTTAATGAATATTGAAAATCCACCTGACTGGATCAATGTCGGGAGCGGTAGAGATGTGACGATTCATGAACTTGCAGAGACTATTGCAGGGATTATCGGTTTTAATGGGAAACTAGAGTGGGATACCACGCGTCCAGATGGCACTCCCCGCAAGCTTATGGATAGTAGTAAATTGATGAGTTTAGGCTGGCAGCCTCAATTTGACCTCGAGTCAGGCATCAAAGATACTTATGTTGATTTTTTGGATTCTCAAACAAAAGGTCATCTTAGGATGATTTAATTTTTCAATTGATGAAAATTGCACTTGGCTCAGATCATGCGGGTTTTCTTTACAAAGAAGCATTAAAAGAAATGCTTCTTGGGCAAGGTCATGAAATCATTGATTGTGGTACAAATAGTTTGGAAGTGACCAATTATCCAAAATACATTATCGCAGCAGCTGAGAAAGTAGCTTCAGGAGAGTGTGAACGAGCTATTGTCCTTGGCGGCTCTGGTAATGGGGAGGCCATTGCTGCTAATAAAGTTTATGGCATTCGTTGTGCTCTAGCTTGGAATGAAGAGACAGCTCGTCTGTCTCGAGCACATAATAATGCTAATGTTCTGGCGCTTGGTGAAAGAATGATCTCACGAGAGACAGCCCAAAGTCTTGTGGTGCTTTGGTTGCAAACTTCCTTTGAGTTTGGACGACACGAAAGTCGTTTGGAAGAGTTGGCAAGCTATGAGCAGGAACATTCAAGAGATATTGTTACGAATAAAAATTAGATTTTTTACAAAGCCAAGACCAAACGTCAACGTGCTATCGCGGCAGTAAATCTGCAATCATTGCTTTTTCTTCGCGTAGTTCCTGGATAGTCGTCTCAATCTTCTTTTTTGCAAACGCGCTAAAAGTGAGTCCCTGGACAATGGAAATAGAGTGACCATCAGAGCGCGTTGGGAACGAGGAAATAAGCCCTGGATCAATTCCGTAGCTTCCATCCGAAGCGATTGAGACACTATGCCAGTTGTTATCTGAGGTTACTTCATGGATTGATCGCGCGGTTTTAATCGCTGCATTAGCCGCAGAGAGTGCTGAAGAGAGGCCGCGTGTTTGGATGATAGCGCTGCCTCTTTGTTGGACGTGTGTGATGAAGTCGTTTTCTAGCCAGGCGCGATCAGTGATCACTTCGGGTGCAGGTTTTCCAGCAATGAGCGTATGTTCAAAATCAGGATACAGGGTGCTGGAGTGATTTCCCCAAATGGCTACTTGTTTAATATCACGTGAATGGCATTTCGCCTTGTGCGCGAGAACAGCGCGTGCACGATCCTCATCAAGACGACTCATCGCGTGCCAGCGGTCTGCAGGCACTTCAGGAGCGTTCTTCATGGCAATCAGGCAGTTTGTGTTTGCAGGATTGCCGACAACAAGTATACGAACATCTGAGGCGGAATTTTTCGCAATAGCCTGGCCTTGGGTGACAAAAATCTTGCCATTGATGTGAATAAGTTCTTTGCGTTCCATGCCAGCAGTACGTGGTACACTTCCAAGGAGAAAAACCCAGTTGGCTCCTTGAAAGCCAATATTAGGATCGGAGGTCACTTCAATGGATTCGAGTAAATAGAACGCAGAATCATCTAATTCCATGACTATTCCTTCCAGTGGTTTCATGCCTGATTCAGTTTCAATGAGACGTAAGGAAACTGGTTGATCAGGTCCAAAAATTGCGCCAGAAGCAAGGCGTGGGATGAATGCATGACCGATTTGGCCAGCAGCTCCTGTAATAGAAATGGTGATATTTTTTTTCACGATACAATTTAAAAAGCAAAACGCATTCCGATACGTGTTAGAGTCATGCTAAGCACTTCTGCTTGACTAGAGTTACAAAAATCACTCGTACCGTAGAGCCAACGGCAATCCATAAAAAAGCCTATATTAGAGGTGATGCGATACTCTATTCCTCCACCGATGTTGCCAACTCCTTGTGAATTAGCACCCCAGATTGAACCACCACCAAGCATTAAATAGGGAGCCAAGTTCCAGGAGGAAATCGGATAACGCAGAAAAAAATCGGCTTGTAAAGAGTCAACTCCAATGGCTCCAACAGTATTCCAGCGCTTATGTCCAAGGATAGAATCGTCAAGACCTAAACCAAAATATTTTGACCAGAAATAAGTAACTCCAAGGTTAGCACCAAGACCTGCACCATGAGCACAAATAAGGCTAGTAACAGAAGTGTCAACCTGCCATTCGTTAGAGCGAAAGCGGCATTTAGAAGCAGTCGATACAACTTTGTCTTTCTCGCCAGCAAAGGAGCTGACCAGCATGATAAAAACTAGTAGAGGAGCGAGGAGGAAGTTAGCAGATTTTCTGTGCATAGTTAAGTGCTAGGTTTAATAATTACAACGACTACGTTTCATGTCTTTCATAAAGAATCAACAAAGCACAAAATATCTTGGTTGGCTGATGTTAAAAAAATTCCAAAAACTAAAAGGAGAAAAGAAGAATGGAGGAAGCCATCTTCTTCTCTCCTCTAAAAACAGAAAAACTTAGAGAGAAGTTTTTAATGCTTTTCCACAAACAAATCGAACTGTTTTGGATGCTTTAATTTTAATTTGTACTCCTGTCTTGGGGTTAATTCCAAGACGTGCTTTGCGGTTAACAACCTTAAATGTTCCAAAGCCAATAAGCTGAACACTTTTCTTTTTCTTAATGCCTGTTTTAATTCCTTCAATGACGGCATTGACGGATTTTTCAGCGGAAGCTTTGCTGACTTCCTTGCCAAGGAGCTTTTGGACGACGACGATGAGTTCTGCTTTATTCATAAAATAATATTATGGTTAGTTGTGGATGCTGATTCTAGTTGATAAGAAGCACTATTGAAATCCCAAAAAGTGGTTCATCATGTCAATACTGATTCTTTTTTTTTTTTGATAATATGATGTTTTTGTCTTGCTGTATTTTTAACACTACGATCTAAAAGCTAGTCCGCATATTGTAAACCGATCTATTGCGGCAGCAGAAAAGTCAGATGGATGCTGCGCTCAAATCACAATGTGAGCCTGCATTGACTCGCTTGGTGAAGCTCCTTTCGCCCTTTGAAGGTCTGCCTCAAAGAGAGATTCTAAAAAGAGAGCGCCTCAAACTCTGGGCAGTCTCTCCCGTCGTTTTTTGGACCGCCGGTGATACCTCATCAACCTTTGCATTCTCCGCTTCACGATCAGCAAAAAATATGCGGGCTAGTACTCTCTTTCTAAAAGTTCTTTTGCCATAAGCTCCAATCTGGCGCCTCGAGCTCTGAGAGGTTTTAATGCGAGCATAGCCTTTGATGTGTGTTGTTTTGCGGCATGCCATGCTGCCGGTATTCCTATGACGGCAGGGTAGGTAGCTTTTTGTGCCGCAAGATCTTTTCCAGAGCTTTTTCCAAGTTGTTCTCGAGACTTAGTCACATCCAAAATATCATCAATAATTTGATAAGCAAGTCCTAGGTGAGATCCAAATGAAGTTATGATATCTAACTCTTGAGCAGTGGCATTGGCAGACATGGCGCCGAGTCTCAAGGAGAGAATAATTAGTGCTGACGTTTTACGCTGGTGAATGAAATTGACTTCTCGAAGCGTCTTTTGTGCCCCCTCCGCCTGAAGATCGGCTGCTTGCCCTGCAATTAATTGCTTGCTGCCTGCAGCATGAGCCATCTCTTTAAAAAAAATTTGTAAAGGATAACGCTTGGTTGGCTGGAGCTCTGTAAGAAGTTCAAAGCTTAAGGTGAGCAGAGCATCTCCTGCTAATATGGCGATACCTTCACCAAAGACGCAATGACAGGTCGCTTTTCCTCTTCTTAGATCATCATTATCCATGCAAGGAAGGTCATCGTGAATGAGTGAGTATGTATGTAGGCATTCCAGGGCACAGGCTGCAGGCAATGCAAGCTTGAAGCTATTTGGTTTTGAGGAGCAAGCTTCTGCAGCTGCCAGGCAGAGAAGAGGACGAAGCCTTTTTCCACCCGCAAGGAGGCTGTAGCCCATTGCTTGATGAATGGTTCTGAGTTTGCTGCCCGCCTTAGGCAAGGCTTGTCGCAAGCCACGATTAATGAGTTTGATTCTCTGGTGAGTGAGCTTAGCGAAGGTATCGTCTTTGACGTCCATAATGGTCAAAGTAATTTGACTATGTATCACACAGTTTATTCAAACTCACTCTGGATCAAAATTGCAAAACTTGATCTCAGCTTTTTGGCTACAAAGTCTTGCAAAAATTCTCTAAACGATCGAGTCCTTCTTTAATCATGTCCATTCCTGTTGCGTAGCTCAGACGAATTGTTTTGTCATTACCAAAAGCGATGCCAGGAACAACTGCGACATTAGCTTTGCTCAGGAGGCGATCGGCAAAGTTCATCGAGGACATTCCAAGTTTAGAAATATCAACGAGCATGTAAAAAGCTCCTGATGGTTTGACTGTCGTGATCTGAGGCATCTTGGTGAGGCGATTAAACGTATATTCTCGACGGATATTAAATTCTTCACGCATGTCAGCAACGCACTGCTGGCTCATTTCTAGAGCTGCAAGTGCAGCATATTGAGCAATGGAACATGCATGTGAGGTGCTGTGACTTTGAAGAGCTTCAATGGCTTGAGTGATTTTTTTAGGAGCACCAAGGTAACCAAGGCGCCAACCAGTCATAGCATAAGATTTACTGAAACCATTAACGGTAATAGTCAGATCTCGAGCCTCAGGAGTTACCGAAGCAATGCTAACATGCTTGAGATCATCATAAATGAGGCCTTCATAAATTTCATCAGAGAGGATGAAAATTTCTTCATCAGCTGCTACTTCTGCAATGGCACGAAGTTCCTCTTTTGTATAAACAGCTCCTGTAGGATTGCTTGGAGAATTAATGACAATCATTTTGGTGCGTGGTGACATCGCATTTTCAAAATCTTGAGGAGTCATCTTCCAGTTGCTTGCTGCTGTTGTTGGCACAATGACTGGTTCTGCGCCTGCAAGGCGCACCATATCAGGATAACTAATCCAATAAGGAGCAGGGATAATCACTTCATCACCCGGTCCGACACATGCCATAATGGCATTAAAGCAACTTTGTTTAGCACCATTGCTGACGATGATTTCTGCGGGGGAGTAATCGAGTTGATTTTCTGTAACGAATTTGCGAGCGATTGCCTCACGTAACTCTGGGATTCCGGCAACAGCAGTGTAGCGTGTAAAATTATTTTCTACGGCTCGAATGGCGGCGAGTTTAATGTGATCAGGTGTATCAAAATCAGGTTCTCCACCAGCAAAATTACAGATATCAATGCCTTCAGCACGTAGTGATTTTGCTTTGCTATCAATTGCAAGAGTGAGTGAAGGGGTGATATTAGCGATACGATCCGAGAGTTCCATAATAAAAAGCGTTAGTGAGTGTTGATGTTAGAGGAGGGAGAGAATAACAGATTTAAAATTATTTTCATTAATATCAATGATAGCAGTTTCTCTGATGACGCTTTCTAGAGAATCTGAAGCATGAGCTCCATTAATCATGATATCTTTTCCGAATTCTTTACGAATTGTTCCGTGAGGGGCTTTGGAGGGGTCTGTGGGGCCAAGGGCCTCTCTGATTTTGGCAATAGCCTCTACTCCTTGATAAATAAGTGCCACGCAGCGTTGGCTGCCAGGGGTAGCATGTTCGTCATCAGGAAGGTCAGAAGGACGCGCTCCAGACATAAATGCAATGATTGATTCCCAATGAATACGACCATCAGGAAGTTTGGCCTCTAATACTTCAAGTACTGGTCCATAAAAATCTTTTGCTTGGGCCACGCTCATTTGCTGAATTTTCACACCAACAATGGCAAGTCCTGTGCGCGCAAGTAGATCAATAACGCCGCCAGGTCTAGTGTTTGGAAAGTGAAAATTATCCGGTTTAATGAGGACGAGAGTCTTCTCAAGCTTAGTGCCTGAGGGAAACTGGGCAGAAATATCGAGTATTCCTCCGTCAGTATCAGAGTAGTCTGCTAAGAGTTGAAGGCCTTGCGTAGCCTCTTCTATAGAGGCCGGAGCAATGACTGCAGGTTCAAAATAATACATTGCTAGCTGGTCGCCTACTTCTTCACGAAGCATAACATGATCACCATAGGTATCGCGTAATGTTTCTCCTCGTCCATCCATATGCTCGTCATCGCCGACAATAGAGCTCACTTTTTTTATCGCATTTTCTCCATGGAGTAGTAGGCAGAGCATCTGATTTTCAGGTTGAGAGAGTGATCCTCGTAGAAAAGTGCTGGTGAATTCTTGTGCGCTAAAATTCTCGGCAAGGCCTTCGCAAAGCTCTGTGCTAGGGGCGAACATTCTTGCCCCCACAAGTTCTAATCCAGATCGCGAGAGAAGACGTGAGAGAATGTTTCCAGTGCGCGCCTTATAAAGAGCTTTTGGCGTAATAATGACGTAGGTGAGTTGTTTAGGCACGAGATAAAATTAATGATTGTTAAGCAGAGGGAGCGTCAAAGACTAGTAGAGATGACACCTGGAGTCAAATTGGTTTTTAGAGCATATTGACTAAAAGACTTAAGGCCAATGATCGCATGACTCGGGAGCTCGCTTAGCTCGGATATTTCATACTCATCTACTGCCGAGGTCGGGGAAGCTAGAGGAGGACGCTGCGTTGATCTCGAAGTCTTCCTCGGGCAGTAGGGACTCATACAGCCGTCGTCAGACTTCATCACTTGCCTTGTCCCATAAGCCTTTGCGGCCTCCTGCTCACGATCAGTATGAAATATTCGGGCTAGATAGCCATTCTTTTCG
>Ga0364867_10782_pt1 | contig 12425 bp, 12 predicted proteins | sample ExccelAu500001D4_3_FD_206915 | JGI IMG/M metagenome (GOLD analysis project Ga0364867, IMG submission 206915) | Enriched cells from Trout Bog Lake Hypolimnion, Wisconsin, USA - BchlTB.Aug13.5000.01.D4 | ecosystem: Environmental > Aquatic > Freshwater > Lake > Hypolimnion/Profundal zone | place...
CTTGCTATGGAGTAGATCATGACCGTTTTGGGCCTGACCTTTTTCAGATGGCTGATCCATTGGTCAACCTCTTTGTCTGTAGTATTATCAATTATTTGATCGTTGTATACACCTTTCAAAAACATGGTCTGAATGACCAGGTTTCCTTTGAATTTCCTTAGTCCGCCCACATAATCCTGCACGTCAAAGGGTTCAACCGGGTTGTTCAGGAGATGAAAAGTCTCATCAGTTCCTGCATCAAGTTTCAGGATATTATTATCGAGCTTTAACAGGGCATTGAATACCGACGGGTCCTGGATCCGGCTCCCGTTGCTCAGAACAGTGACCCTGGCATCAGGGGAATACATGTCCTTCAGGCGGATGGTATCATCAACAATGTCAGCGAATTGAGGATGAAGCGTGGGTTCACCGTTCCCTGCATAGGTGATTGCATCGGGAAGATAGTCCTCCACGGCGAGTTCATTGAGTTTTTGTTCCAGGAAAGAGGCCACTTCCCCGCGTGAGGGCATCTCCATACTTTCCCGGGCCCGGGGAGGTGTCCATCCGCATTCACAATAAATACAATTAAAAGAACAATATTTCCGGTGCAGGGGAAGCAGGTTGATCCCGAGTGAGAGGCCGAGGCGGCGGCTGCGCACCGGCCCGAAAATGACATCGTGAAACAGGAATGGCATAGTATTTGTTTGAATACTGCAAAAATCCGCATTTTCCCCGGACTTACCTACGACAAGGGGAAAATGATTATTTTTATAACCTGTAAACGGCTTCATTTGACCACATTATCAGATATCAAACGCCCCATCAGGGACCACATCGAAAGCTTCGAGAAGAGCTTTATGGCTTCTATGAAAAGCCCGGTTCCTCTGCTTGATGTGGTTACCAGGTACATCCTTAAACGAAAAGGCAAGCAGATGAGACCGTTGTTCGTCTTTTTATCGGCAGGTCTCAATGGAAAGATCAATGAAAGCACTTATACCGCTGCTTCCATGATCGAGCTGCTTCATACTGCCACCCTGGTGCACGATGATGTGGTGGATGATTCCAATATGCGCAGGGGCTTCTTCTCCATCAATGCCTTGTGGAAAAATAAAATTGCAGTGCTGGTAGGGGATTACCTGCTTTCAAAAGGATTGCTCGTATCCCTTGAAAGGGATGAATTCCGCCTTCTGAAAATAGTTTCGGATGCTGTAAGGGAAATGAGTGAAGGAGAGTTGCTGCAGATCGAAAAGGCCCGCAGGCTGGATATTGAGGAAGATGTTTATTTTGAGATAATCCGAAAGAAGACTGCATCGCTGATCGCATCCTGCTGCGCTACCGGCGCTGCGAGTGTGACTGATGACGATGAAATAAGGCAGAGGATGTGGAAGTTCGGGGAGGTTGCCGGTACTGCTTTCCAGATCAAAGACGATCTGTTCGATTACCAGAAGCATAATGCCACGGGCAAACCCGGGGCTGCCGATATCAGGGAGCAAAAAATGACACTGCCCATCATTTACCTACTGAACCAGAGCAGCCGGGCTGAAAAACGCCACATCATCAGCACGGTTAAAAACTATCATGATGATCAGAAGCGGGTTGCAGAACTGATAAATAGGGTAGAGGCCGCCGGCGGACTAAGATATGCTCATGAAAAAATGCTCGAATACAGGAGCCGGGCGCTTGAGATCCTGCAGGGTTTTCCCGAAAACGAATACCGTAAAGCGCTATATGATCTGGTGATCTATACCACCGAGAGGGAAAAATAGAACGTATCACGCATCGGCATGAAACGTCCTGTCACGCTTTACGAAGAGTAAACCCGAACGTGGTTCCCACACCGACCGTGCTGCGCACGTTGATGGTCTGCTGATGGGCTTCTATGATATGTTTGACGATGGCCAGACCCAGGCCCTTGCCCCTGCCGGAAATCTCACGCCCCCTGGAAGTCCTGTAGAACCTCTCGAACACCCTGGGCAGATCTTCCTGGTCGATACCCACACCGTTATCCGTTACTTCAACGAGGATGTTTTCGTCCATATCGAAATAACTGATCTTGGTGCGGCCTTCTTTTTCAAGCCCGTAACAAAGTGAATTATCAATTATATTCGTGAGAACCTGCCTGATTTTATCCCTGTCGGCATGCACCCAGAGAAGCTTATCAGGCTGGTTGATGATCATCGGTATTTCTTTTTCACGGGCTTTCATCTCAAGCATTTCAGCCACCTCCCGTGTCAAAGCCACAATATCAAAACGGACTTTATTAAGGTGCATCTGCCCTGACTCAAGCTGTGAGATCTCGCTGAGGTCTTCGACGATCCTGATCAGTCTTTCCACACTTACTTCCGTCCGCCTGAGGTATTCCTTGTTAATACCCGGGTCATCAAGTCCGCCATCAAGCAATGTAGATACGTATCCCTGAACATTGAACAATGGGGTTTTAAGTTCATGTGATACATTGCCGATAAAGTCCTTGCGGTATTCCTCGAGTTGCTTCAGCCTTTCAATCTCCTTTTGCTTTTCGGCGCTCCAATCAGCCACCTCCTTTTCCACGTGCTCCAGTGTATTCCTGCCTGAGGTGGATTTTTGCCTCTCAGTTTTCTGGGCTTTAACACTGTAAATTGATTTATAAATAAGACGGATCCTTGAATGTATGAATTTATCCACTGTAAACCTGATTAGGAAAAAGGTTCCTGCAAATAAAAGCCCGGCAGTGACAAACAGGATAAAATACAGAAGGAATCCGCCTGTTGACAAGGATCCTGTTATCCAGGCTGAAACCAGGAACAATACAACATAGCCGGCTGTTACAGCGGAAGCATTCAGGTATGCAATTACGCGGGGGTCATAGAATTTCATTCCTCTTCATATTTGTAACCGACTCCTTTGATGGTCCTGATGCGGTCAGTCCCGACTTTTTCCCTAATCCTGCGGATATGGACATCGATGGTACGGTCACCCACGATGACATTTTCGCCCCAGACCTTCAAAAGTATTTCTTCACGCGTAAATACTTTGTTCGGGCGGGAAACCAGGAATTGCAGGATTTCAAACTCTTTACGGGCAAGAATGATCTCCCTGCCGTCCTTGATCACGAGATAACGTTCCTGGTCTATCATGAATTCCCTGGTCAGGATCTTTCCTGAAATTTCGGGGATGGACCTGAACCTTCGCAACATGGCATGGATCCGGCTCACCAGGACTTTAGGCTTGATGGGCTTGGTAATGTAATCATCGGCTCCTGCTTCGAATCCTGCGATCTGTGAATAATCTTCGCCCCGGGCGGTAAGGAAAAGAATCAGTGAGTTCTGCATCCCTGGGATCATCCGGAGCCGGTTGCAGGTCTCGATGCCGTCGAGCCCCGGCATCATGATATCCAGCAGGATCAGATGGGGTTTATGTATTGCAGCCAGTTCAAGGGCATTCTGCCCGTTCCTTGCTTTCAGGATCTGGAATCCCTCGCGGTTCAGGTTATAGCCGAGGAATTCGAGAATGTCGGCCTCGTCATCCACCAGCAGGATAACAGTATCTTTATTTTCCATAAAGGAATTCCAATAATCCAACAAATTTATAAAAATCACGTTACATCAGGGTAAACATTAGAGTCATGCAAAGGATCATAGTTTGTTTGTTGTTGTTATTACCGCTGATGGGTTTTTCCCAGAGGTTCAATGGAGGTATACTGGCCGGTGGAAATGTAAGCCAGGTTGACGGGGATAACTGGGAAGGATACGATAAAGTAGGATTCCAGGCTGGCGCTTTTGTAAGCCTCAGGGTTTCAAAGCATTCTTCTTTCCAGATGGAAATGGAATATTTCCAGAAAGGCAGCCGCAAGGCTTCAAATCCCGACAGCGGTTCGGGGGATAATTCCTACCTGATCAGGATTCACTACCTTGAGATACCTGTTTTGTACCAATTTACTTTTGCAAAACGGGTCCAGGCCGAAGTAGGGCCTGCGGCAGATATATTACTGGGGTCCCTGGAAGAAAGCAATGGCCAGGTTTCTCCAAGTACAGTCCCTTTTCGGCCGGTGACCCTGGCAGGAATACTGGGAGTAGCCTGTTATATCACCCCGAACCTGAAAATCGGTTTCCGTTTCAATTATTCCCTTCTTTCCATACGGCAGCCAACCGAAACACCACCTTCCTCATACAGGTATATACTCTTTGAAAAGGGGCAATACAATAATGTTTTATCTTTGACCCTTTCATGGGATTTCAAGAAATTTGAATTTTAAAATTATTCCGGGGAACTGAATTTGAACAATAAGCTGATCATAGGTATTACTGGAGCCTCCGGCTCAATTTACGGCAAGTTGCTGCTCGAAAAGATCGTTGGCCTGAGCGGGCAGCTGAAAGACGTATCTGTCATTTTTTCAAACAATGCCAGGGGGGTATGGGAATATGAACTGGGTCCGGTCGATGTGGCCTCAATCCCTTTCACAATATACAAACCTGATGATTTCTTTGCTCCCATGGCCTCCGGTTCAGCCGGTTACACTACAATGATCATCTGTCCCTGCTCCATGGGAACCCTCGGCCGGATTGCCTCAGGCGTTTCCGACGACCTCATGACACGCGCTGCTGATGTCATCCTCAAGGAAAAAAGAAAGCTGATCCTTGTTCCCCGCGAAGCACCCTACAACCTCATCCACCTTAACAACATGAAACTTATAGCCGAAGCAGGAGCCGTGATCTGTCCCGCTTCACCATCTTTTTATTCCAAACCCACAACGATCAGCGAAGCAGTGATGACTGTGGTTGACAGGGTTTTAAAACTTGCAGGGCTGGAGGTGGAAGGGTTTCGCTGGGGGCGTGGGGTTTAATCCTTTCGGGTTAATTCCCTTTTCTTTAAATTTTTAACAAACATTTCGCTAATGCCGCCAGCTTATTATTTCTCTGTAAATGTTGAATCTCTCCCGGTACATTACCCGCCCCTTGGGGCGGAATCCGGGTCCAGGGCTTGCCCTGGGGTTCATCCCTATGATTAACCTATGAGATTTTTGAAATTGGACTGTTCATTTCCAAACTACACTTTTAATACATTTGCATCTCGAATTCATATAAACAGAAAACCAATTATTCACTTCCAACAAATTATCGATGAGAACAGGATTTAACCCCATTTTATGCTTAATATTAGGGGTATTTATTTCAATAAACACCTCTTACAGTCAGAAACAAAATGGTGAGCCAACCAAGGACACAAAATACAAAATGACCACCCCTGTACCTTCTGGTATTGAATGTCCGGTGAAGTTCGAATCCAGGTTGGGCACATTGAACTTCTTTGACGGGTTTCCTGACAACAAATCGGTAGAAACGATATTTGACAATCTCGACTTTCAGAGAGCAGTTCAAGCCTATCTCCTTGCACTCCCACCCGTAAGTATGGTTGGGATAAGAGAAGGACTGACAAAATACGGGCCTGCAAATGTTACAATTCCGACATTTGAAAACCTTATGGATTCCCGGTCATTGTTTCTGACAGCGAATGCCAACACTCCTTATACATGGATGTGGATAAACCTTAAAGATGGGCCTTTGGTAGCAGAAATTCCTTCGAATGTTTTGGGTATGATTAATGATTTTTGGTTCTATTATGTTACCGACCTTGGAATTGTTGGGCCAGACAAGGGGAAAGGCGGGAAATATCTTGTATTACCACCAAACTACAAAGAGGAGATTCCTGAAGGGTATTTTGTCATCAAAATGAAAACTTACGAAGGATTCATTGGTTGGCGAAATTTTGCAGTAAAGGGTGATTTTGCACCAGCTATCGAGAATATTAAAAAAACTGCACGCATTTACCCGTTATCGCAAGCAGCAAATCCACCAGCTAATAAATTCGTTAATGTTTCAAATGAAGCATTCAGTACCCTTGCTCCTGCTGATTACAAATTCTGGGAATATCTCAATGATGTTGTACAGAGTTCCCCGGTTGAATCTCTTGACCCTGTATCACTTGGCTTCTATGCATCAATTGGCATTGAAAAAGGAAAACCCTTTTCTCCTGATGCCCGAATGAAAAAAATCCTTACTGAGGCTGCTGCAGTTGGAGATGCAACTGCCAGGGCGCTGACCTTCCGGATGCGACAGACAGAGAATTACTTTTACAAAAACAGTGCCTGGTGTTCCCCGTTTTCAGGCGGTTACAAGTTCGAATACCAGCCCGGCATCCGAAACCTTGATGCATTCTCTTCATTTTTTTTCTATGCAACGGGTGTAACTCCGGCCATGGAAGCAAAGATGGTAGGTCAGGGCTCTCAGTATGCAGCAGCATTTGTTGATTCAAAGGGAAACCCTCTGTATGGTGGAAAGAATTACAGGCTTCATCTTCCTCCGAATATCCCTATCAACAATTTCTGGTCGGTTATAGTATATGACAATCAGACAAGGTCGATGATTCAGACAGACCAGCAATTTCCTATGGTAACCAGCCAGAACAAAAACTTACAGGTCAATTCGGATGGTTCTGTTGATGTCTTTTTCGGGCCAAAAGCACCCGCTGGAAAAGAAAATAACTGGATACAGACAATTTCTGGCAAAGGGTGGAATACTCTTCTGCGCCTTTACGGGCCACTACAACCTTGGTTCGATAAAACCTGGAGGCCCGGTGAGATTGAACTTCAAAAATAGGAATTAAGCCACTTTTAATTTCATTACTTCGAGCTCAGCCCCTTTTAACAGGCCTACCGATCCTCTTTTCAGGAAGTCTCCTGTGGTTTGTTCATCCAGATAATAATGTTCACACACATCACAAATATGCGCCGGAACCTCTTTGATCAGAATGATGGATCCATTCTTTTCAAGAGTAACCGTTACCTTTCCCTCGTACATATTTCCTGCTTTACAAATGACGCATTCCATACTATCGGTTTTTGGTCTTAAAATCAGGTGACCATAGCTTTTTATCCGGAACATCTGAGAATTGATATGATCACTGAATAAGATTTTGTTGCAAGTCAACGATGAACCTTTGTACAAATGTTGTGAAAAAATTACCTGGCATCAACACTTCGGGTACTTAAACATTCATCATTACAATCAAGCCAGAGATTTTTTTTTAGAAAATATTGATGTAACCCGAACACCACTGATCCAGCTTATTATGAGCGATTTAAAGCAAAAAAGACTGGCAAACACCAGTCTTTTTAAATTTATAATGTACAATGAAACTGAATCTGATCCCTGTATCTTATCCTGACACATACCCAACATTCTGCATCAACCGCTCATACCCGCTTTCTGCAACTGAGGTCCCGGCAAACAGCTCTTCGAACCTCTCCCTGCTGAGATTGATCCAGTCTTTTTTGCTCATTTTCGACAAATCGGGGTGAGGATGGAAATGCGTTTCAGCCGAAGGTTTTGAAAAACGGTTGAACGGGCATGCATCCTGGCAGATATCGCATCCGTAAATCCTGCCCCTGAGGTTCCGCCTGACTTCTTCAGGCATGGTGGTATTTTTAACGCTTGTGCAATAGGTTATGCATCTGCGGATATCGAGTTGGTAAGGTTTGTCGATCGCACCCGTGGGGCATGCTTCCATACAGCGGGAACATTTGCCGCAGTGGTCTGTTTCGGGCAGGTCAGGCTCAAGTTCGAGGGTCGTAAGAATGATCCCGATATAAAAAAAGGAACCTCCCCTGGGATTGATGACGATGGTATGTTTGCCCTGCCAACCAATGCCACATTTCTGGGCCCATGCTTTTTCCAGTACAGGCCCCGAGTCGACATAGATATTTGATTGCACATTCTCCCCCATGGATGCTAAAAGCCCGGAGATAGGTACCATTTTGCCTTTTATATACTGAGGATAACGTTTCCCCGGGGCATATTTTGAGAGAATGAAATTATCTTCTTCGGGGATCAGGGCCGGTGGGTAATAATTCATCATGACAGCGATGATGGTTCTGACGCCAGGCAGCAACTGTTGCGGGTCAAGCCGCTGGGAAGCGTAGCGTTGGAGATACCCCATGGTGGCATGCCTCTCCTCTTCAAGAAAATGCCTGTAAAAATCACGCAAACTGTCGAGAGGGGTTGCTGCTGCAAAGCCACAGGCAGAGAAACCCAGTTCTAAGGCATATTTACGGATTGACTCTTTCATGAAAGAATGTACAAAGTACGATGTACAATGTACAATTTATTAAAAAAACTACCGAAGCTGTTAAATATTTTTCATTCCTACATTGTACCTTAAAACAATGTTCCAGGTGCAACACCCTTGATTTTTCCCAGGTGCTTATAGGCCAGCTCGGTCGCTTCGCGTCCGCGGGGGGTCCTCATGATGTATCCTTCCTGGATGAGAAAAGGTTCGTACACTTCCTCTATGGTACCGGAATCTTCAGAAACAGCAGTTGCGATAGTGGTGAGGCCTACGGGACCTCCCCTGAACTTGTCTATGATGGTCGAGAGGATCTTGTTGTCCATCTCGTCAAGCCCGTGCTTGTCAACATTCAAAGCCTTCAGCGCATACTGGCTTATTGCAAGGTCTATTTTGCCGTCACCTTTGATCTGTGCAAAGTCGCGGACCCTGCGGAGCAGGAGATTGGCAATACGGGGGGTTCCCCTGCTGCGCCTTGCAATCTCAACCGAAGCGGCTTTGTCGATGGGAACTTTGAGTATCTCGGCCGAACGCTTTACGATATGTTCCAGGACGTCGGCACTGTAGTAAGAAAGCCGGGAATGAATGCCGAACCTCGAACGCATGGGAGCCGATAACAATCCTGAGCGCGTTGTGGCGCCTATCAGGGTAAAAGGGTTCAGGTTGATCTGAACTGAACGGGCATTGGGGCCGGATTCAATCAGAATATCGATCTTGAAATCCTCCATAGCCGAATACAGGTACTCTTCAACGACATGCGACAACCGGTGGATCTCATCGATGAAAAGCACGTCATGCTCATCCAGGTTTGTAAGAAGGCCGGCGAGATCGCCGGGTTTGTCGATGACAGGGCCCGATGTGACTTTTATATTCACACCCAATTCGTTGGCAATGATATGAGCCAGTGTTGTTTTCCCCAGGCCGGGGGGGCCGTGAAGCAACACGTGATCGAGAGCTTCATTACGCTGCTTGGCAGCCTTGACGAATACTTTCAGGTTCTCAACAATTGCTTCCTGACCGGCAAATTCGAAAAAGCCCGACGGTCGTAATACCGATTCGATCTCCTTCTCTACCGGGCTGAGACTTTGTGAGCTGGGGTCAAGATTATCGTTCATCCACACAAAAGTAAAAAAAACAGTACTCTTAAGTCAGGATTATTTTTATTACTTTTACCTTATTAATCCCTAAACCTCCGGCTATGCAGCCCATCGTTGTAGCGATCGACTTTTCCACCACGTCCATTCATGCTATTGATTACGCAATACCACTGGCGAATAAGCTCAAGTGTGATATTATCCTGGTCTGGGTTGACAAGTTCAGTTCGAATGAATCGCTTTATCCCGACACTTCTTCCGAAAACCGAAACGAAGCCAAGAAACGCTTTGAGGAGATACTGCTTCAATTCGGCAAAAAAATGGGCAAGGGCCTGAAAATGGAATACAAGCTAAGAAAAGGCAAGGTTTTCCATGAGGTCGAAACTCTCGCAAAAACTCTCGGGGCTCTCCTTGTTATTACAGGAACTCATGGTGTAAGCGGGTTTGAGGAGTTCTGGATCGGAAGCAATGCGTTCAGGATAGTTACTTATGCCTCCTCACCGGTAATTACCGTAAGGCATGATTTCGACATTAAAAAAAGCATGGATCGTATCGTCGTTCCCATCGACGGATCCTCTGAAACTATCCAGAAACTTCCTTTTGTTGCCCGTTTAGCGCAGCTGTTCAAATCGGAAGTACATGTGGTGGCCACCCATTCAAGCCATCTGAATTCAATCCAGAGAATTGCGGAAAAATATATGCAGATCTCAGTCGGTTATCTGCAGGCCAACGAGATCACCTGTATAAAAGACAGCATTGTTTCAAACGATGTCACCAAAGCCCTGTTGCAATATACGGTGAATATCGGGGCCGACCTCATCGCAATCATGACGGAACAGGAGACCCCGGTAAATATCCTGCTTGGGGCCCAGGCCCAGCAAATGATCAACCAGTCGCGGATCCCGATTTTGAGTATTCATCCGCAGGAGCACTTTTGCCTGAAATAATATGTGGAAACAAAGCGTTATATTATTAATATTTATTCTTATTGCCGGATTGCGGAATGGATTTGCCCAGGAGGTAAGGAAGGACAGCGGATCAGTGACCATATACCAGGATAAACTGGTTGATGAGCTTGTGCAGAAAGAGGTTAAACTGAACGAATCGGGAAACAACCAGGATGGATTCAGAATCCAGATCTTCTCCGACTCCGGGAATAATTCCAAAACAAAGGCACAGACCGCTATGGACGATTTTCTCGCAAAACATCCTGAGATGAAAGCCTACCTTGTTTTCAAATCCCCGAATTACAAGGTCAAGGTTGGTGATTTCCGAAGCAAGCTTGACGCCATAAGGTATCTTAACCAGATCTCTGCAGAATTTCCGAATGCTTTTATCATATCAGACCTGATCAATTTACCTCAAGTTGAACCCTAAACTATGATCTTATGAGTAAGATTGTCGTTGCAATTGATTTTTCAGATTGTTCAATCAATGCATTTTTACATTCCTTATCCATCGCCCAAACCGTCAAAAGCGATCTCTTGCTTGTCTGGGTGCAAAAAGAGGCTGCCCATACCGACAAGTTCAGTGATATCGCTAAAGATCCGACAAAGGATGTGCAAAAGGCATTTGAGGAATTGATCGATAAATACCAGCCCGATCTGCCCTCGAATAAGATCACTTTTAAGATCAGGCCTGGTAAAGTTTACAATGAAATCCCTGCCGAGGCAAAAGCCTGCAAAGCTTACATGGTGATTTGCGGAACACACGGTGCATCAGGTTTTGAGAAGTTCTGGATAGGGAGTAATGCAAACCGCATCGTATCTGCCTGTAACTGCCCGGTAATCACCATACGAGGAGGGATAAACATCAAAAGACCCCTTAAAAAGATTGTCCTTTCAATCGACAGCACACAAGAAACCCGTCAGAAAGCCTCATTTACGGCCATGCTGGCTAAACCGTTCAATGCGGAAGTGAATATTCTGAAACTTTATTCCACCAGGTCAAAATCCATAAGGCAGAATGTTGATCTTTATGCCTCCCAGGTCGAAAGGTTCTTTCTCAAGGAAGGAGTAAACTTTAATACCATCGCGGAGGAGAGTGAAAATATTCCCGAGACCATAATCAATTACAGTAAGAAAATTGATGCAAACCTGATCTCCATCATGACCGAACAGGAATCCTCGGCTTCCAACCTATGGCTTGGTCCCTATGCACAGCAGATCGTCAACCAGTCACCTATCCCGGTGCTCAGCATTCATTCAAGGGATGTTTATACAGGCCTTGGATTTTGAGAAAATGGTGACATGGTGAAAATTTTGTGACTCACTTTTTTATTTTCACCATTTCACCATTTAATCTCTTCCGGTAAATTCCCCGCCCCTCTGGAGCGGAACCCGGGTCCAGGGCTCTGCCATGGGGTTAATACCATTTTATTTCAGCACCGATCGATACAGTTCAAATCCTTGAACGCAACCTTCAGCCGTTCGACCATCGAAGTCTGCGCGCTACGCAGCCACACCCGGGGATCGTAGAATTTCTTGTTCGGCTTGTCTTCGCCTTCCGGATTCCCAATCTGGCCCTGGAGGTAGCCTTCGTTCTTTTTATAGAATTTAAGAACACCTTCCCAGAAAGCCCATTGCGTATCGGTGTCAATGTTCATCTTTACGACTCCATAGGAAATTGCTTCAGCAATTTTCTCGGGTTCGGAACCTGATCCTCCGTGAAAAACAAAATTCACAGGGTTGGGGCCTGTATTGAATTTTTCCTGGATGTATTTTTGTGAATTGTGAAGAATTATGGGTTCGAGTTTAACGTTGCCTGGTTTGTATACCCCGTGAACGTTCCCGAAGGATGCCGCAATGGTGAAGTTATCAGAAATGCTTTTCAGCTGTTCATAGGCATAAGCCACATGCTCGGGTTGGGTGTAAAGCCTTGAACTGTCAATACCGGTATTGTCAATCCCGTCTTCTTCCCCTCCGGTCACCCCGAGTTCAATCTCCAGGGTCATTCCCATTTTGCTCATTCTTTCAAGATACCGTTTGCTGATTTCGATATTCTCTTGCAAAGGCTCTTCGGAGAGATCAAGCATATGTGAGCTGAACAGAGGTTTGCCATGTTCCCTGAAGTGCTTTTCACCGGCGTCGAGGAGACCGTCTATCCATGGAAGCAGCTTTTTTGCTGCATGGTCGGTATGCACGATCACGGGAATGCCATACATGTCGGCAACAGAATGAATGTGGCGGGCGCCTGAAATGGATCCCCTTATGGCAACAGCTTCATGTTCATTCTTAAGGCTCTTTCCGGCAA
>Ga0364867_10087_pt3 | contig 12420 bp, 8 predicted proteins | sample ExccelAu500001D4_3_FD_206915 | JGI IMG/M metagenome (GOLD analysis project Ga0364867, IMG submission 206915) | Enriched cells from Trout Bog Lake Hypolimnion, Wisconsin, USA - BchlTB.Aug13.5000.01.D4 | ecosystem: Environmental > Aquatic > Freshwater > Lake > Hypolimnion/Profundal zone | place: USA...
ATACTAATTTATGGCTTCCTCTACAAACCTCACGAATCTATCGCTGGACTGGTAATCACTGCTTCCGGCTTGATCATTTATCTCCTTTCCAAGCCAAACAAAAGATAACCTTGAGGCTTCAATTTTTGAGCTTATAAATTAGCACTTCTCTCCATTTTTTCTTGATTCATAACGCAACCTCAGGTATTGTTAGTCAAACCATTTTCAATCTTTATTCCTGATACTGAAATAATTTTGATTTTGGAATTTACATTAAAACATTCTTAAATTTGTAGATGATCTGGAGAAATTACAGGTAGTTATTTTTCATATTAAAGGAATTTAAAAAGTTTCAGGCGTGGGTACAAATTTTTCTCTTAGTTGGATTGATTACCTCATCATGGTAATTTATTTCGTATTTGTTCTTGGAATTGGCTGGGCATTGAAGCGTTATATGAAGGATGCTTCTGCTTTTCTTGAAGCTGGACGGTCAATGCCTGCATGGGTAGCTGGTTTGGCATTTATTTCAACCAACCTTGGGGCACTTGAAGTGATGGGAATGACTGGGTCTGGGGCAAAATATGGCATGCTTACTACACATTTCTACTGGATAGGGGCCATTCCGGCAATGGTGTTTCTTGCCATGTTCATGATGCCATTCTATTATGGTTCTAAAGCAAGATCTGTTCCTGAGTATCTGAAATTAAGGTATGACGAGAAAACACGGGGATTGAACGCCATTTTATTTGCAGTTATGACCATTCTGGCTTCGGGGATATCAATGTATGCTCTCGCAATTTTGATGGAAAAAGTTCTGGGATGGAACTTCCATCTTAGTCTTCTCTTATCAGCGGCGATCGTACTTGCATACACATACCTTGGCGGGTTATCTTCAGCGATTTACAATGAAGTCTTGCAATTTTTCATCATTGTGATCGGTTTGTTGCCAATCGTGATTTTATCTTTGAAAGATCTTGGTGGTTGGTCAGGATTACAGCACCAACTTGCCCCCATTGTGAGTGCAAAAGGTTTTGCTCCTGATACCTGGACTACAACTTGGAAATACACAGGAGCGGCAAAAGCAAATCCGATGGGAGTAGCCTGGTATGGGATCTTTGCGGGATTGGGCTTTGTTCTTTCTTTTGGATACTGGTGCACAAACTTTCTGATTGTTCAACGGGCCATGTCTGCTAAATCACATACTGCTGCGAGGAATACTCCGCTTATTGGGGCTCTACCTAAAATGTTTATTCCATTTCTCATCATCGTTCCTGGCATTGCTGCTTTGGTTTTACTGAATAAACCAGGAACAGGGTTCACGTTACCTGAAATTTCTCCAGGGCATTACAATTATGATTATACCATCATTGCTTTATTGAAACAGTACCTTCCTGCAGGTGTTTTAGGACTGGGAATTACAGCACTTCTCGCCTCTTTTATGTCGGGAATGGCCGGGAATGTATCTGCTTTTAATACGGTTTGGACGTATGATATTTACCAGAGTTATATTCGCCCGGTGACAGGAAATAAAGATTCGGATGATAAACATTACCTCTTTGTAGGACGAATGGCCACAATTTTTGGAGTGATCGTCAGCATTGCTGCTGCCTACCTGGCCAGTCTTTTTGGCAATATTATGGATTTCCTGCAGACCATTTTTTCCATGATCAATGCTCCTCTATTTGCTGTGATTTTTCTTGGTATGTTCTGGAAAAGAACCACTGGTCATGCAGCATTCACTGGGTTGCTCGGAGGCTTTTTCATTGCATTGATACATCATGGGTTGACATTCCCAGAGGGGGCTGATACATTGGTTAAAGGAGGCTGGATTTACCATCTACATGCTTATCCTGTTGAAATGGCACAGAATTTCTGGACTGCCATCTTTGCATTTTCTACCAGTGCTTTGCTGACTGTTGGGTTATCGCTGATCACATTACAAAAGAAGACAGATGGAGATCTTAAAGGGTTGGTATATTCTCTTACTCCAAAAATCAAGGAAACTGAAGTGGCTTGGTACCAGCGATCGTCAACCCTGGCCATTTTAGTCCTGACGATAGGTGGTATTCTTACAATTTTATTCTGGTAAAATAATTATAATATGGGTATTGATATAAAATTTCCGATTGGGTTGATGTTTTCGATAATAGGTCTGATCCTTACGATTTTTGGTTTGTTTACAAATTCCGATATTAACCTTTACCATCGGTCACTGGGTATCAACATTAATCTATGGTCAGGTATAGGAATGCTGATATTCGGATTGATCATGCTTGGGCTTGCCTGGAAGAGCAGAAAAACGAAATCACCATGATATGACCACTGTTCAAAGAGCTTTTCTTAAAACACCGATAGGTTTTGTAGAAATTGATTGTACCGGGAAAGGGATCCGGAGTCTTGAGTTTATAAATTTTAACGTCCATATCAAAAGGACTCCTGCTTGTCTCAAGGATTGTAAAGATCAGCTCCATGAATATTTTGAAGGTAAACGACAGCAATTTTCTGTACCACTCGATCTTGAGGGCTCACCATTTAAATTAAAGGTGTGGAATGAACTTTTGAAAATTCCTTACGGAACAACGATTTCTTATCTTGAATTAGCCAGAAGGGTGGGAGATATCAAAGCCATTAGGGCAGTCGGTGGCGCCAACGCTAATAACCCAATATCGATATTGATCCCATGTCACAGAGTGATCGGCTTTGACGGCAAACTTGTCGGTTATGCCGGAGGCCTTTGGAGGAAGAAATGGCTTCTCGAGCATGAATATGCTTTTGCTCAACGTGACCTCTTTTACGAGTGATTTTCAAAGACCACCATGACAATGACTTTTATCTCAATTTTAAGAGGAATAAATGTAAGCGGGCATAAGGTAATCCGAATGGCGGATTTAAAAGCCTTGTATGAAGGCATTGGGTTCCATAATGTCTTAACCTTTATTCAAAGTGGGAATGTTTTATTCAAGACAGACCTTAATATTCCTGTTCCGTCCCTGGTTGGAAAAATCGAGAGTGCCATCGAGGAGAAATATCATTTCAATGTCCCTGTGCTGATCAGAAATGCTGATGAGCTGCGGTTGATCCTTCAATCAAATCCATTTTTTGCTGATGAAAGTATTGACCGAGAAAAGTTGCATGTAACTTTTACGAATGACGTACCAGGATCACAACAACTTAGCGCTATACAAAAATATGACTTCCCTCCCGACCAATTCAGAATTATTGGAAAGGAAGTCTATCTCTATTGCCCGGGAGGCTATGGAAATACCAAATTGTCCAATTCTTTTTTTGAAAAGATATTACAAGTAAAAACCACTACAAGAAACTGGAAAACTATTGTGAAATTGGATGATTTGGCATCCAATTTGTAATTTCCTCCCGGAAATTATTTCTCCAGAATCCAGGCGTCCTCCCATTTCTTCCTTACTTGTCGCAGGGCGCTGTCAGCCTTTATTTTTTCAGAGAATTCCATTATAGAAACTCTCTGTTTACCTTCTTTTTCTACCAAACGGGAATTTGAATATCCCTTTGACTTGAGATCTTTTAATACCTGTAATAATTCTGTTTGTGGGGCAACACCTTTAACAATGACGTAATAATTTACTTTTCCGGTTTCTTTCGGTAAAACTGATGCTGGTTTCTCTTTCGGTAATTCAGGTTTTTCTTTTGGTAATGCGGGTTTCTCTTTGGCTAATCCCTTTTGATCTTTAGGTAATTCAGTTTGCTCTTTCTGTGGAGCAATGGGTTTTGGAGTTTCCTGTCCACAGACGAACGGTTCTCCTTCAGGATCGGGAAACTCTCCGAACCAGGCGCAAGCATAATTTTCATGAATACCAATTCCGATCGCATTCCATCTCTTCCCTTGCCATTTGCCTGAATTCATCAGAAAACTATTGAAATAATCCATTGATTTCCATAAAGTAATGATGCTGTCAATAATCGCTGCATCGTTTTCCCAATAAACAATTTCATATCCCTTGCCTCTATATGGTGTCAATTCTGCAGGTTTATCCCAGACACTATTTTTTTTATTCTCATCGCGTGGATAACAAAATGGCTTCCAATTGCCCTGACCCGACCATGAATGTGCATTGCATGACCCTCTATCTGGATGATGTGAGAAAAGGTCATTTACATGTGTCGATGCGACAAAACACAATGACTTTGATAATGGAATAGGAGGGAGGTCATAACGTTGCCGGTAATCATTGATCATTTTGTATAGTTTGTATTCCATTGGAGAAATACAATATGAGGCAGGAATCTGCTTCTCTGCCTTTTCCTTGACCTGGGCACCGGATAAAATCCAGAAACAAAGAAAAACCAAAGTGGTTAATGATTTTTTGATCCCCATCTTTTTATGTTTTTTGGTATTGAAATAGGAGAATTTCCAGGAAATTCCTGATTGGGGTAAAACTGGAACAGGTTTTCAAGGTCAGGAATTCGTGCATAAAATCCTGCACATCCTCCCTGATATACAATTTTTAACAAAAGTTTGTTCCAACCCCTGTTTATTTTTATTTGGTGTCTTCCCTGGTCAGGATTCAGGTTATGTTTTCCATGCTGAACAGATAATTGGTAATTAAAGTTCACCTTAAGATCGTTCTCTGTCCCGATGAGCAGGTTGGCATTACGTGGTTCCGAAGAATGAAGATATATAAGGGCATAAAAAACAGCCGGTTGGTCGTTTGTGATCATATTATCAAAAGAAACAAATCCATCATCAGGTGTTTTGATCTCCTGCCAGCGTAAAGATTTCCCATCTGATCCGGTAAAAGCCAGATCTTTCTCAATCGCAACCTCTGGCGGATAAACAGTTTCCAACCCTGAGTATGAGCCATCTTTTTTTAACTTATTAGGGAATGGCCCAATCACATTCCATTGTGGAATAAAAGTGCGTTTCGGTTCAATTTTGAGACCGGAAATTCCTATATAATACCAAGTCGAAAGATTGTCTTTGCCATTGACTTTAAACTTCAATGTGAAATCTCCATTGAGATTTTTTATACCGGGAATAACAACGTATCCTCCTGGCCGGATGAAAGATGCATAACCCTTGATCTCTCCAACTTTTTTATTCCCACTGAATATATCGACATTACCATAATCGGGCCCTTGAGAATAATAAATCCTGATATTATTCACATTTTCTTCAAGATCATTCAGATGCATCAAAAACTCATCCTTTGGACCGGATTCAATTAAAAGCTGTTTTGAACCCTCCCATTCTGCACCGAAGTCACTCATGTCCATTACTTTTGATTGAATCTTTCCCAGGTCAAATTTTTGTTGATTAGCTTTGATCATACCCGTGGGAGGAATGATCCTGAGCGGTATCCTCAGCCCAGCCTTTAGCATAGCAGGAAAAGCCTTGTGTGGCTCTCTCTGATACCAATAAACTGTGCTGCTGTAGTCTGAAACATCCATGTTTCTATAACCATGTGGCATCGTGAGATGGATGCCTTTATCGAATTGGACAGGATTTGCAATATTTAATCTGACAGCAGATATTCTTCCGGTTGAATCATTTCTATAAATAATTTTCCCCGATTGATCAGTCAGTGCTCTTTCTATGTAACCTAAAGAACCGTCATATGACTGAATAGAAAAGCTTTCACCTACAATGGATCCATGACCCTTGGCGTTAAGGAGGGTATAATTTGAATCATAATCAGTTTTTACCTCGCGATGCCAGAATGCATGAAAATATCCGGTTTTCAGACCTGCATGTTTATCATCTTTCTTATACTCGACCAGGTAACTAAACCCACCTATTCTCATACCTGTTTCATTTACGATGACAATTTTGCCATACACATCAAATGGCATAGGAAAAGAGCAGGAATATTCACCTGAAGCCATCTCAAGAAATGGAGTAACATACCTTGAATAGGCAAACCCACTTCCAAAAAAATCACCGAATGGAACTTCAACAGAAGGCTTTTCCTCATTGTCCCAATAGATTCTAATTAAAATCCTACGCAAGAAATAAGGATCAGTGGAATTAATCTTGAATGTAATATGTGTGATAACGGCAGGACCTTGTTCCCGGAAAATCGTGATCGACCTTCGAGCAGGAATGGTTATCATTTCATGGTTCTCACCAGAACTGCCACGACAATAAACATGAAACGGTTGGATGTCATTGAGATATTGCAGTACTTCTGGTTTTAAAATGTTCTCAATACTCCCTTTACCAGAGTTGACACAGGATGTCAGAATAGTTGTAAAAATTCCAAACACAAACAACAGGTTTCCTAACCGGTATTTCATTTCTTGTAGAATATTAAGAGTTTTCTAACTGGCACTAACAGGCTGCAAAATTATATCATTTTTACATCCTCTTTCCATAAATATAAAGGAAATATGCATTGATCAGCTGAAAAGTCTGGCTTTCAAAAGGCCTAAGCGTTATTACAATACTCACAAAAGCAAAATAATTATTCAAATGTGATTGAGTTAGAATTAGGAATAAAGAAATCTAGACTCGATGCTTTCTTTAGAAAGTATTTAAAGGAATTTTATATGCATCAGTAAAACACAAATTTGATGTAATCACTTTCCTGCATTTTCTTCAATGATCAGTTTTGCCATAATCGAATCCCAGATATAGTTGGAAGGACAATTCAACACCTCGTTATCGGGACTGTATGATTCCCAGAAATTATGATTCTTGGTCAACTGTGTTGTAACACAAAGCATCATCTTCGCTGCCAGTTGTTTTGCAACATCGTGGTAACCATAATTCTTCAACCCGTCATAGACCATATAGTTCCAGAGAAGCCAAACAGGGCCATTCCATTTGCAGCAATAATCAACATAAGGACTGTACCAGGAATCCTTAGCAGATAGTGTCGGAACCCCATACTTTCTCCAGAAGCGTGTGGTATCTGTCAAAGCCTTGACCAGTCTTTCCGCCCGGTCTTTTGGTGCAACTTCCGCCCATAATGCGAGAAACCCGATGATCTCCTGTTTCTTAAGATCGCGTGACATGAATCTAAATGAATGATCCTTTTTATTTACAGAATAATAAAAGCCTGTCGAATCGTCCCACATTCTTTCATTAACAAGCCTGCTTGTCGTTTCCGCCTTCTTCATCCATTCTCTTGCTGCTTCATCTTTCCCCAGCGCATTGGCCATCTTTGCAAGGCTTCTTTCTTCCTTAATGACCATCAGGGTCAGATCAAGACATTCCAGTTCATCGGAAATGTCTTCTTTATCAACCTTCAGGTATCGCTCTGCCGAAACCTGAAATACAGCATTGTACCAGTCTCTCACATTTTCTATGAGTCCATTGGGTCCCCATTCAAATGTGCCGTCATGGTTTGAATCTCTGTTTTTGATTAACCAGTGCACATATTTGGAACCGGAGGCATAAGACTCCTGAAGAAATTGCTTGTCTTTTGACACCTTGTAAACTTCCCAGTTGATCCAACTGAAAAAAGGTGCCGAAGTAGTGGGCATTTTATTATGCGGATAATCCTCCATTCCTCTCGGACCATGACGATAGGCAATAAGTCCGCTTGAATCCTGCTGTTCCATATAAACCCTTTGCGATCCTTCAGCAGACAATGGATCTAGGTACACATATGACAACATGCTCAGCGATTCATGCTGAACCTGATGTCCATGACCCCATCCCCATATTGGGTTTCTTGAGAAAGCATAAAAATTGTATTTTGTTTTTCCTGTAGCAGGATACATGGAACCGCGCACAAGGTTGTAGGCTCCGAGGTACACCAGTTTTTCTGCTTCATTACTAAACGGAATCCTGGGGATTTTTGCGAATAACATCTGATTATCTTCAAGAAAGGTCTTCAGGAACAATGGCTTTAACCGGGTTGCCTGATTAAAAAGGGAATCGCGTACTTCCGTCTGCGATTGAACACCGCGTAAATACCGGAGGTCGGTAATTTCTCCCGCGCGCAATCGTTTATTTAACTGAAGGGCAACAAAGTTAACAAAGCCTTCTTTCTTTTTATTCAATTCATCTTTATGATTACCTGAGTAGAAATCGGTTTTGATTTTATTATAGAAATCTGTCATGTCTCCTGAATATCCCCCAAAAGAATATGCTTTCTGATTGGATGTGAAAAAGTCTCGCGTATGTGTCGGATAGGGGTATTCTGTCTTCAGACTGCTGATCAGACGATAGGGGCTTTCGTAACGATGGGTCACATATCCATCAGCTTTTTCATTGTAACCTATGATTTCGAGTGAATCATTTCCCAATTCAAGTACCGGGTAGACCGTGATTTCATGAGGAATACGATCAATATTTTTAACTTCCATATCCACCACAGCCAAAGTGGAACTGTAAACCAGGAAAGTTTCTCTCACGTGAATGCCACGGAAAGGCTCATATTCCATGATCATCATGTCGGGAAAGGAATATTCCACTACGGGTTTCTTAAAGAATTCACTCGTATTCATCACCACAACTCCATCAATTTTCCATATGGCAAACATACTTCCAGCATGATCGCTTGAATAGGTCACAGGCTTGCAACCTGAATAATAATCCATCTTGTATGCCTTATCACCGTAAAGCCGCGAACGTGCCATGGCAGCAGCATAAGTCGTATAAAGAGGGTCATTCCCCTTTGCATTGATACGAAGATAATCGGACATCATTCTTAGTGTCTGCCCCGACAGAAGAACGGGTAGAATGAATACCTGGATCAGGAAGAAAATCTTTTTCATAAAACAACCTCCAACTTTATAAACTGTAAGAACTTAATAAACTTATTTTTCTAAATCAATCAGGAAGCGTGCCGCCAGCCCTGCCCAGATATACGTCTGGTGCCAGCCGGCTTCCCGGTCATCAGGACTATAGAATTCCCAAAATGTATGATCCTGTTTTAAATGCCAGATCATGTTGTCTAAAACCTTCAAGGCAAGCTCTTCCGCTTCTTTTCTGTAACCATGATCCATTAATCCGCGGAAAAGCAGATAATCCCACTGAACCCATACCGGTCCATTCCAGTAACCCATCGGATTGTAATATTTGTCTTGAGCAGATAGTGTCGGTACTCCATATGCCCGCCAAAACTCAGCCGGGTTGGTCATTGTAGCAACCAGCCTTTTTGTCTTTATCGTATCTGTCATTCCTGCCCATAATGGCAGAAATCCAATTATTTCTTTTATTTTCAGATCATTAAGATGTTTATAACTGAAAGATTGATCCTTCGTGTTCACATTATAATAGAACCCGGTACCATCATCCCACATATATTTATTAATCAAGATTGCACGGCTTTCTGCATCGGCCAACCATTTCTTTGCTTCCTCATGGTTCCCTAGCAAATTAGCCATCTCAGAAAGTGATTTTGCCTCTTTAACCAGCATTGAATTGACATCGGGTCCCTCGAAATTGGATGGCCATCCAACATTATCCCATACCGCAACCCGTGCGTCCCTTAACGATTCAAGAGAGGCTTCACCACTCCATTCGCAAAGCCCATTACTGTTTGAATCCCTGTTTGCAATAAAGTAACGGTAAAACTTCTCTCCCGACTTGTAAGCTTCTTCCAAAAATTTCTTATCGTGGAAGAATGGTGCTGAAGTTGTCAATTTGCCTTTATATTCAATGATTTCATCCAGGTAAGGCCCCGTCCGGTAATTAATATATCCATCTGGTAGCTGACGATCAAAATAGACCCGCTGGGAATTCATTGCACTTTCCGGATCCATATAAGCATAGGCCAACATCGAAAGGCTTTCATGAAAAACCTCACCTCCGTATCCCCATCCCCATTTCGGCTCTCGTGAAAAAACATAGTAATTATCCTTGCATTTTCCTTCAGGTGGCATCATACATTGTCGCAATAATGAAAAGCAACTCCAGTATAGGCAGGTGAGATCCCTGTTGTTGACCTTGACGAAGGGAATCTTATCGTATGCCTTTTCATCATTCCGGATCAAATCCTTCAGGTCAAGGTTGTATAGGGGTTGGATTTTTCGGGCCAAATCAGGCATACGAATGGTTGCTTTTTCCAGGCCAAAAACCATCCTAAAGTGAACTTGATCACCTGGATAAATCCTGAATCCCCTGTTGCAGATCAATCCTTTTACAGCCTTTTCGTTTCTTCTATTTTTATGTAGTTGATCTTTTAATTTTTGCAACAGGTCATGACTGTTTATTTTAAAAGATTGATCTTTATTGTTCACAAATGTCAGGACACTGTCGAAACGTATATCGCTTGCCATACTGCCATTAAGCTCCTCCGTCAAAGGGATTGAATGTTCTTTCATCCAGCTATCCCGGTTTTTTTTGAATGGAAATGAATAGAAATCCTGTGAGCTCTCATGAACGATATTATTTATTGTATCGCTGGATGGAAAATAAAGATAAGGGGCAACATTGATTTTTTCTGGGAAGTTTCCTTCGTTCTTCACCTTTATATCTGCTATCGCTTCCTGCGAAGAATATACATCGAACAGAACCTCAACCCGTATGTTCCTGTAAGGATAGTAATAATATGAAACAAGGTCACTGTATGAAACTGTTACCACCGGTTCTCTGTACAATTCATTCAACCGCCACCTGAGTTCATTTCCCTGTAAAAAAGCCAATCCGAAGTTTACCCCATTCTGTGAAATAAATTCAGGCGCATTATCTGCGTCATTCCAAGAAAACTGGTAACCTTGGTCGGTTGTATAGAATGATCGGCTTTGAGGGGCAGCATAAGTAGTGAACAATGCATCGGATTTTGATGCGTTCAGGTTTGATAGAAACTGTCCGGACAAGAGAGCTGGAACAAGTAGAAAAATAACGACAGGGATGATGATGAAACTTTGGTTAATTCGCATAAATTCAATGTTAATACCAACGGGGACAGGTAGGGGATTTCTCTTTCTTTTCTTTGACTGCCTTTCTATTATTATCCGGTATGATTTTTCCTGTCGCTGGGCCTTGTTTTAAATAGATAATTACAGTCTTGCTCTGGTACTTGAGCGATCCCGGATCGAATGTAACGGCAATATGTTGAATATCTTCATCTGACCCTGTGAGGGTACCGCTTTCAATTTTTTCAATCTCCTGATCATGAATATAAACATCGATGTTCCCGGTAGTTTTTTTTTCTCCTTCAACACCGATAAAATACTTGTTTCCTGACAACCTTGCAGAGATAATTCTCAATCCTTCGGGTTTGGATCCCGGAGTAGGATAGGAGAGGGCAGGCAGCACTTCGATGCCATCATCATAATTGCATGTAAGTACACAGGTCTCTTTCAATCTTAAATTGAAAAGCAATGAAATGTTTTTCTGGTTATTAAAAGAGGTAAACGGAACATCATTTCCATCTTTTTTGATCCCGGAAAACCTTGTCCCTGGCGGGAAGGTAGGGGAGAACTCTGCATTGATGACTTGGTTTACATGTGTAGTAAATGTATATTCATAATTTTTATCTGTTCTCTTCATTCGGAAATCAAAAGTGGAATTTCCTACCCGGATGTTCATTACCAAGACTGAATCCCATCCCGCAGGGAAATGTGGCGACAGCACGACCTTGTTTTCATGGGCATTTACTTCCAACCCAAGCATCCCTTCAATAGAAGGTTGTAACACCATGGTTTCCGACCAGCATTGATGTGGACATACTCCCGAAGGCTCGTATGAGGCCCCATTCATGACTTCTTCTACAAAGCCTTTTCCCCAGTTATTGTAAATATTCAGGTTATTCATAATGTGGAAAAAACCCTGTTGATAATTCCCGTAAGCATATTCTGCCAATGCTGTCCAACCGGTGAAAAGGGGCCACACGCTTCCATAATGATACCCGGTAGGCTTGAAAAATGGACTATCCTCTCGAATGATCCTTGTTCCCCAGTTTGTAGAGAATGAATTGGAAGCCAGTTGCTCAAGAACTGGCTTTGCTTTTTCCACATCACCTAATTTAAAATATAGAGGAACAGCCGGAAGTACGGTGGCTTCAGAACGGAAAGTACGATCTTTGTTCATTCCATAAGAGAAATACTTTTTCTGGGGATTCCAGAAACTGAGGTTGATCAACCCTTTTACTATTCCTGATTCCACATGATAACTCTCGGCTTCAGGAATTTTTAATGCAGTAGCCATATTTGAAGTCTCTTCCAGTGCTGCAGCCCAACATCCCTGCAAGTATAATGTTGCATGTGATCCATATAATTCGCCTCCTTCTACCCAGCCATGGCCAACATTGGTATTCTCTATCAGGTGGTCATGGTCACTATCCGTGGAATAACAAAAATCAACTGCTTTTTTAACAGATGGCCATATGATTCGTAAAAAGGCAGTGTCGTTGGTATGCCTGAAATATTTTCCGGTAAGGACGATGTAAAGGGGTGTTGCATCTGCCGCGTCATAGTGAACCACACCAGATGTAGTTGCTTCATGCAGGATCTTCCCTGAAATATCCTGATATTTAGCATAAAATTCAAGCTCTGATTTCGCTTTCTGAA
>Ga0364867_10793_pt1 | contig 12256 bp, 6 predicted proteins | sample ExccelAu500001D4_3_FD_206915 | JGI IMG/M metagenome (GOLD analysis project Ga0364867, IMG submission 206915) | Enriched cells from Trout Bog Lake Hypolimnion, Wisconsin, USA - BchlTB.Aug13.5000.01.D4 | ecosystem: Environmental > Aquatic > Freshwater > Lake > Hypolimnion/Profundal zone | place: USA...
TTATCGAGGAAGCTCTTCTTGAAGCGTTCGGTCCGCGCCTTGTAAAGCGTGAGTTCATAGGCGCGCAGCGAGTGCCAGAGCGGTGCGAGGCTGGCCTCTGCCTGAGAGCGGGAGACGCCCGGCTTGAGGCGAGCGACGAGAGTGAGCCAGATGGACTGATGGTTATTCAGATCGTCGCGCGGCGCCATCCAGGGCATGGCCACATCCACCATGCTGACGGGAATGAAGACGCCTGGTTTGTATCCTCCAATGGCGGAAACGAAGTTTTCCGGCGCAACCCCGAGGATCGTGAAGGGGTGGCCATTGATGAGAACGGTCTGGCCAACAACATCACGCGATGCGGCAAAACGCGATTTCCAATAGTCGTAGCTGAGGACGAGGACGGGATTGGCGTTGCGGGCGGCATCGTCCTGCTGGGTCAGAAGACGACCCAGGGCGGGCTTGAGGCCGAGAAGCTGGAAGTAGTTGCCGGTAACGACTTCGGCGTCTTTGTTCTCAGCCTGGTTGTGCCAACTGACGCCCACACCGGTTCGGTCGACGGCCACCATTCCGGCGAAAGCCTGGCTCTGGTCGCGCAGGTCCTTGTACATGGGATAGGAGAAGTAATTGTCTGTATCGCCGCCAAAGCTGCTCGCCGAACCGGAGAAACTGCCGGTCCACTCGAAGCGCACGAGTTCCCTGGGTCGCTCAACGGGCAACATGCGCAGCAGAACCTGGTCAAAGAGGGCGAAGACCGCGGCATTGGCGCCGATGCCGATGGCAAGGGTGACGATCACCGTGAGCGTAAAGGCTGGCGACTTTCGGAACTTTCGCAGGGCGTGGCGAAGATCGTTGAGCAGGGTCATCCGTGTTTCCTCGTAGGCAGGCTATTCCGTGTGCAAGGCCTGCATGGGTTCGATGGATGCGGCGCGGCGAGCAGGGATATAGCCTGCCACAGTTGCGCAAAGGGCGAGCACGAGGGTTGCGCCGGCGAGCGCGAAAGGATCGTAGCCACCCACGCCGTAGAGCATGCTGGCCATGAGATGGCCGGCATAGAGCGCGGCGGGAATGCCGAGGGCGAGGCCCATGAGAATCTGCCACAGCGCGCCGCGAAGCACCATGGTTATGACGCTGGAACGCGTGGCGCCAAGCGCCATGCGGATGCCGATCTCAGAGGTGCGGCGAGCAACGAAGTAGGACATGACGCCATAGAGGCCGACCGAAGCGAGAATCAATGCCAGGATGCCAAACAGGCTGGTGAGCTGAGCGACGAGGCGCTCTTGGTTGAAGTTGCCGGCAACCTGCGCATCGAGCGAGCGAAGATCCATGACCGTAAGGTTGGGGTCGATGCCAGCGAAGGTGTGACGAACCAGCGCATCCACGTTGGGCTGCGGACTGATGAAATTGAGCACCATCGCGTTCATGAACATGGATTGCGTCTCAGTCGAGATCATCATCGGCTCCTTGTAGGCGGTGAACTGCTGGGCAAGCGGGCGCAGATAGACGGGGCGAACCTCCTCGCGGGGATTGTTCAACTTGAAGTCGGCGAAAACTCCTACAATCTCCCAACTGCCTCCGTACTGCGGAAGATCGATGCCGAAGTGCTGGCCGATGGGGTTAACATTTGGAAAGAACCTCTTGACGAATGTCTGATTCACGATGACGACCTGGGGCGAAGTGGCCGTGTCCTGCTTGCTAAATCCCCGGCCGCGAACGATAGACACGCCGATGGCATCGAGAAATCCGTTGCTGACGCGATCCCAGGTGGAACCGCACTTATCACCAGGATGCGGAGCAGGATGGCCCTGCTGAATGACGCACTCGCCCCAGTTGTCTCCTTCAAGGGGGCTATACATGGCCATGCCGATGCTGGAAACGCCGGGGAGCGCTGAGAAGCGATCTTCCATCTCACGATAGAGGGGACGCAGCCGGTCCGCCGTGTAGCCGGCACCTGCAGGATCAAAGTGAACGACATACCGGTTGGTGGTCGCGATGCCAAACTTTTGCTGCTCCAGATTGGTCAGCGACTTGGTCATGAGGACTGCGCCCGCCAGCAAGACCAGCGACAAAGCTGCCTGCAAAACCACCAGCGCCTTTTGCGGAAGAGAAGAGCGATCGCGAACCGAGCGATTGACGCCGCGCAAAACCTCTGCCGGCTGGGCGTGCGAAGAGAGCCAGGCGGGAGCGGAACCGAAGAGCACGCCTGTCACCAGCGAGATGAGAAATGCGAAGCCGAGGACTCCCAGGGAAGGGCTTGCATCGATGGGCAAGTTACGGGCATCAGGGAAAGCGAGGGCAAGGATGGTGCGCGAGCCGGCAAAAGCGATGCCGAGGCCGGCGAGGCCGCCGAGGCAACTGAGCAACACACTCTCAGTGAAGATCTGGCGCATGACACGGCCGCGCGCGGCGCCGAGGGCCACGCGCACGGCAATCTCAGAGCGGCGCGCGGTCGTGCGGGCCAGCATGAGATTGGCGATGTTGGCGCTGGCAATCAGCAGCACGACCGAGGAAAGGATCATGAGCATCTTGAGGCCCTTGCCCGTCTCCTGCTGCAGATTCTGAATACCGCCGCCCGCAGGAGTCATCACGACATGCTGCCTAGGAATGATTGTAGATCCACCGTTGGCGGTAAGCATGGGCCGCGTATACAACCACTGGCGCAGCAAGACAGAGACTTTCGTTTGCAGAGCGCCGATAACGGTTCCGGGGCGAACTCTGCCAATTGGGTAGAGCCAGTGAGCCTCGGCATGATGGAGAATGGAGCCTTCGGCGCGAACGTAGGGCTCGGTCTGAATCGGTATCCAGAAATCGGGCGGAGAATCGGAGACACGATCCCCGAAGAACCCCGGCGGCGCGATGCCAATCACGGTGAAGGGCTTGGCCTGGATGTAGATTGTGGAGCCAACGAGGGCGGGGTCGGCGGCGTACTCGCCTTGCCACGCCTTGTAACTCAGCACCGCGACCGGCGCCGAGGAGGGCGTGTCGTCGTTGTCAGAAAACACGCGTCCGGCGAAGGCGCCCAGTCCCAAAGTTGAAAAATAGTTCCCTGAAACAAACTCGCCGTGCAGCGACTTGGGCAGCGCGTTGCCGCGGCGCACCGCCCACGACCACTGGCCTGCCTGGACAGCGGCTAGCTGCTCGAATTCCGGTGTATTAATACGCAGGTATTGGTAAAGGTCAGTGGAGAAGATGGAGAAGTCGCCGTTATCCTCCGACGGGATCCCGCCTTCCACGCAGCAATCATCCGTGTCGCCGATGCGGTAAAGCCGTAACGGGTCCGTGACCGGCAGCGACCGCAGAAGAATCCCCTGCACCAGAGTAAAGATCGCCGTGTTCGCACCGATGCCCAGGGCCAGCGTGAGCACAACAGTCAGCGTGAATCCCGTCGCCTTGCGCAATTGGCGCAGAGCGAAGCGAAGGTCGTAGAGCAATTGATTCATCGCGAATCTTCTCCGTTGAATTCTTCTGGACGCTCCCAGTTATTCGTTTCTCAGCGCTTGCATGGGTTCGATGGACGCGGCCCGGGTAGCGGGGATGAGCGCCGCAAGCAGGCCCGCGACCACCAGCAGCAGCGCCAGCAGCAGGAAGCTGCCGGCCTCCTTCTGTGCTTCGAAGTGAATCACCATGCCGATCAGTTTGCGGGCAAAAAGGGTAAGCACAAGGCCAGTGAGCGTGCCGGCGCCCAGCATCCAGGCGACGCGGGCAAGTATCATGCCCAGGATGTGGCTGCGCGTGGCGCCCACGGCCATGCGCACGCCGATGTCCCGCGTGGACTGTTCCACCTCGTGGCTGATCAACCCGTAGAGACCCACCAAGGCAAGCGCCAGCGCGAGCGCGGCAAATATGCCGAACAGCCAGCTCTCCATGCGCTCAAACACCAGAGTCTCCGCGATCACTTCGTTCATGGTGTAGGCGGTCTTGAAAGGCACCGTGGGATCAACCTCGTGCAGCGCGCTGCGCAAGGCAGGGGTGATGAGCGCGGGGTTGCCGTCGACGCTGATCACCAGCGACATGGCCGCCATTTGATCCAGGCGCTGGTTCATCGGTACGGCGTCTATGAGCCAGTCGCGCTCGGCCAGCGTCGGCTCGTAGATGTCCTGACGGACGTTCCCTGTCACGCCCACAATTCTCGTCCAATTCTCTTGCTTGTCGGCGTCGTCGATACGCTGGTCCACGGGATCGAGCTTGCCCGGAATGAACTTGCGGACAAACGCTTCGTTTACAACCACAGGAGAGGATGGATTGGCGGGCAGGTCAAGACCTGGCGACAGGAGACGCCCGCGGCGGAGGGTAATGCCGAATACATCGAAATAGCCGGTGGAGACCATGCGGCCCTCGGCCAGCATCTCCTGCTCCGGCGGATAAGGCGGTTGACCGGCAATATGGATATCCGAGTTCGATCCCCAATTCTGAATAGGAAGGATGCTGATGACGCCGACCGAGCGAACACCTGGGATTTGCCGAACGCGGTTGAAGAGCGGCTGGTAGAAATCGGCGATTGGATCGCGGCCCTGGTAGCGTTCGGGAGAGAGATTGATGTCAGTGGTGAGAATGTGGGACGGATCGAATCCGAGGTCGGCATGACGATAGCGCGCAACCATGCGGATCAGCATGCCGGAGACGACCAACAAAACCAGGGTGAGGGCAACTTGTGCTACAACAAAGCCCGCGCGGAGACAGTGCTGCCCGCGGGCTGTGCCGGCGCTGCCGCCGGCCTTGAGGGCGCGATTGGGATCGACGGACGCCATGCGCAGAGCAGGATAGACGGAAGCGGCAAGGCTGGCGAGAACCGCAACCGCTATGGCCGCACCCAGAACCTGCCAATTGAGATGAATGTCCGCGCCGCGCGCAAGAGCATGGATGAGAAATGCGCGCATCAGGCGAAGCATGGACCAGGCCAGAATGATGCCAACCGCCGCACCCAGAGCAGCCAGTAACATGGCCTCCGTAAGCATCTGGCGGACGAGGCGTGACCGGCCCGCACCGATCGCGGTACGCATAGCCATCTCGCGCTCGCGGTTGACGCCACGCCCCAGCAGCAGCCCGGCAACATTGACGCAGCCGATGGCCAGCACAGCGAGGACCGCGCCGAGCAGGGTCCACAGCGGACCGCGCGCGCGGGCGCTGACGGATTGCGCCAGCGGAACGAGATGAGCGGTTCGGCCTTGATCTGTTTCGTAGGCCTTGCCAAGATCGCTGAACACGTGGGAAAGAGCTGCCTGTGCCTGGCTCATCGTGACGTCATCGCGAAGGCGAGCCACCGTCTGCAGCCAGTGGTTGCCGCGGCCGTTCATCCAGGACTTGTCGAGATGCATCGGCGTGTAAATGGCGTTGCGCATGTTGAGTGGGAACCGGAAGCCAGCAGGCATGACGCCGATGATTGTGTAGGTGCGACCGTCGAGCTTGACCGCCTTGTTCAGTACGTCGGCGTCGCCGCCAAAGAAGCTTTGCCAGGCGTCGTAACCAAAGACAGCGATGTCATTCCTGCCCTCCTGCTCTTCTCCGGGGAGAAAGGTGCGCCCGAGCAGAGGCTGGACGGCAAACACTTGGAAGAAATTGTCTGTGGCGCGAACGCTGTCAAGCAGCACCGTGCCGTTCGAAGGAGTTTCGACGGATACCTTGGTGTAAGGGAAGAAGCCGGCGAGCGCGGCAAAAGCGTGAGCCTGATCGCGCTCATCCTTGTAGCTGGGCCAGGAGGCCGGCTGCGTGTACCCGCTGCGGCTGGTGGCATCCACTGCGACGATTCTCTCGGGGTGCGCATACGGCAGCGGCCTCAGGATGACGTTATCGATAACGCAAAAGACAGCCGTAGCGACACCCAAACTCAACGCCAGCGTGAGCACCACGGTAAAGGCGAATCCGGGGGCACGGCGCATCTGGCGGAGCGCAAAGCGCAGGTCGTTGAGCATCGTGTTCATATGGGTTCTCCTATTCGGTTCTCAATGCCTGCATGGGATCGACTGACGCGGCTCGCCGCGCCGGAACGAAGCACGCGGCCAAAGCTACAAGGCAGAGCACCACCGCAACCACAGCGAAGGTGAGCCAGTCAGCCGGTCCCACACCGTACAACATTCCGCGCAGAAAGCGGGTGGCGACGAGCGAAACGGCGAGGCCCATAATAAGCCCCGCAAGCGCGAGCCGCAGTCCCTGGCCAAGCACCTGGCGAAAGACATCTGCCTTCCCCGCGCCGAGAGCCATGCGAATCCCGATCTCGTGCGTGCGTTGCTTCGTGGTGTGGGCAACCACTCCATAAATGCCGACCGCAGCGAGGAGAAGAGCCAGCAGGCCGAAGGAACTCGCGAAAACCACAGCGATGCGCTCAAAGACATTGCCCATCTGCATGCTCTGTTCGAGCGTGGTGACGTTGAACAGCGGCAAGTTAGGGTTGAGGCTGTGGACGGTCCGCTCCACGGCGGAGCCGATGGCCTGCGGATCGCCCGCGACGCGCACGTGCAGAATGATTTCGTTCTCGTAACGCTGCAACAACGGATACAGGACCATCGGAGCGGGATCATAGACCAGACGCCGGTATTTTCCGTTCGCCGATACACCCACCACCGAGTACCACCGTCCCCACGACTGGACGCGTTTGCCGATCGCATTCTGGCCGGGCCAATAGCGGTCAACGAAGGCCTGGTTGACAATGGCGACCCGTTGACTGGCGTCGTCGTCCTGGGCGATAAACTCGCGGCCAGAGATCAGGGGCGTGCGCAGCGTTTGAAAATAGCCAGGCATCACCTTGCCACGGTCCACCTCGATGGATTCGTGAAGACGCGGTACGTATCCTTCCGGCAACACACCTTCGGAGCGGATGGTGAAGTTGAGTGGCGAAAACTCGGCCAGAGTTGCGGACTGAACACCGGGCAGCTCTTTGATTCGCTCGAGCAACTGCCGGTCGAACTCCGTCCCCGTCTGGTCTGTGTAGCCCATCGGGTCGAGATCGTAGGTGGCGAGGTACACATGGGTGGGGTCGAAGCCGGGGTCGGCCTGCTGCGCCCGTTGAAGGCTGCGGACGAAGAGGCCGGCACAGGCCAGCAGCAATAGCGACAGCGCGACCTGTGCAATCACCAGCCCACCCGCAAGACGCGCCTTCTGCAGTCCGCCGGAGGTATTGAGTGCCTCATCCTTCAAGACCGAGATGGGCGACAGGCTCGATGCACGCAGGGCTGGAACGATGCCTGAGACCGCGGCAGTAAAGATGGAAATCAGCATGGTGGCAATTATCACCGTGCTGTCGACGTTCCCATTGATCGCCAGCGGCAGGGTCGTCGGCGGCAAAAACGCAGCCAATGTTCGCGCCGTCCACATCGTGCACACAAGCGCCAACCCGCCGCCCGCGAGGGCGATGAGCAGGTTCTCGATCATGAGTTGGCGCACCAGTCTCCAGCGGCCGGCGCCCATTGACAAGCGAATCGCAAACTCACGCCGCCGCGAAACAGCGCGCAGCAGCAACAAGTTGGCAACATTCGCGCACGCCAGCAAGAGCAGCACAGCAGCCAAGGCCAGCAGAATCGGCAGTGTCCCGGAGAGATAAACGTTCGCCCCGAACGGAGACCTCCAAAGCGGATCTGTCGACAGCCGGTTGCCGCCCTGGTGCTCGTTCGGGTAGTGATCCACAATGCGCCGCATCTCGAGATTCAGCTCATTCTCGGCCTGGTGGCGATCGACTCCGGCGCGGAGTACCCCAAGCACATTGAGCCACGAAACACCCCGCTCGTTGATGCGGGTTGAGCCCCATAGCTGGTGGTCCATCCCCAGGGGCAGCCAGATCTCTGTGCGCAGCCCGGTCTTGCAACCCAGAAAGCCCCGCGGCGCAACGCCCACCACCGTATAGGTGTGCAGGTTGATCTCGATTGTCTTGCCCACAATCGCCAGATCGCCGGCAAAGCGGCTCTGCCACAAGTCGTAGCCGAGCACAGCCTCGGGCGCCCCCTCCCGCTCGTGCGCTGCATTGTCCAGCAGAGTGCGTCCCAGGGTCGGCCGCACACCAAGTACTTCAAAATAATCCGAGGTTGTCAGTGCTCCATAAATCCGCTCCGGCTTGCCGGAGCCCGTCAGCGTCATATAGTCGTCGTGGTAGCCCAGCAGCCCTGAGAAGCTATGCGTGTTTTCACGCAGGTCAACAAAGTCCGGGTAAGAGAACGGAGGCGACGGGTGCTCGCTCCGCTCTCCACGCTGGATCGTTACCATGCTGCCGGTGCGCGCGATTCCGGGAATGGGGTCGAGCAGAGTGGAATTGATCCAACTGAAGATTGTGCCGTTCGCGGCAATCCCCAAAGCCAGCGTGCCCACAGCGAGCACAGTAAACCCCGGGTTCTTGCGAAGCTGCCGCAAGGCATAGCGCAGGTCTTGCAGCAACATCGCTATGCCTCCACTTCTTCCTCGAGCTTCTTCAACTCCTGCTCAGAAACCACCTTGCCGTCAAACAGGTGGACCTCGCGCTGCGCATGCTTGGCAAAGCGCGGATCGTGCGTCACCATGCAGATCGTCGAGCCCTCGCGATGCAGGTCGGAAAGCAGGTGCATCACCGCCTCGCCGTTCTTCGAGTCCAGGTTACCCGTGGGTTCGTCAGCCAGCAGAATCGACGGCGAACCCGCCAGTGCACGGGCCACGGCCACGCGCTGTTGTTGGCCGCCGGAGAGCTGCGCCGGATAATGCCGCATCCTGTGCGCCATGTTCACCCGCTCCAGCGCTTCCTTTACGCGCTTCTTGCGCTCCGCGGAAGGCATGCCGGCGCGGTAGGTCAGCGGCAGCTCAACATTCTCTTCCACGGTCAGATCGCCGATGAGATTGAAACTCTGAAAGATGAAACCGATCTCCTGGTTGCGAATCCGCGAGCGGTCGCCAAAACTCAGGTTCTCAACGGGATTTCCGTTGAGCAGATACTTGCCGCCCGTCGGTGTATCCAGCAGGCCCAGAATAGACAGCAGCGTTGACTTGCCGCAGCCAGACGGTCCGGACATGGCCACATACTCGCCCCGCGAAATCGTCAAGTGAATGCCGGACAGTGCGTGCGTCTCAACTTCGTCGGTGTAGAAAATCTTGGTCAGGTCTTCAATCTCAATCAGCCTATCGTTCTGCGCCATCCCATCCCCCTCGTGTCAGTTGTCAGTGGTCAGTGACCAGTTGTCAGTTGTCAGCGATCAGCGGCCCGGCCGAATTCTCGTCCCCAGTCCCTGGCGCCTATTCCCTGCTCGTCCCTACTCCAGCCGGATCCGGTCTACGTTATCTTCCCGCGACATGTCAGAAAGAATCACGGTGTCGCCTTCCTTCAAGCCCTCTAAGACCTGGATGGCGTTGACGGAAGCGCGACCCACTTTGACTGGAACGCGCATTGCCCCCTTGCCGTCAGGATCCAGCTTGAACAAGCTCAGGGTCGAGTTCTCGTTGCCCAGTGCCGGCCGGCCCACAAACAGCACATCGGTCAGCCGCTCCAGGTCGATGGTTCCATCCACGCTCAGGGCCGGACGCGCCCCCGGCGGCAACGGTCCATCCAGCGCTACGTCAACCGTAACCGTTCCGTTCAAGACGGAAGGGTCGATCCTAGCCACGTGACCCGGGATTACGCCGTTGTGCGTATCGATTGAGGCAGGTTGTCCGATTTGGATGTCGCGCGCCTGTGTTTCTGCAATCTGCAAGGCCGCCTTCAGCTTGTCGAGTTGAATCACCTGCGCAACCGAGGTTCCCGCCGTCACGTGCTGGCCTACCTGCAACGGAACCGGAAGTTGCGCGAGCACGCCGGAGATTCCCGCCCTCACATGGAGCGCTGCCGACTGCTTCTCATACAGGTCAAGCTGCGCCTTCGCCTGGTCCACTTTGGCCTGCGAGGATGCCAGTTGCACCTCGATCGCCTTCCGGTTCACTTCAATCTGTTCCTGGCTCAGCTTGTGCTGCGCCGTCAACTGGTCGGCCGTATTCTTTGACTTGTTGTAGGTGATGCCTGCAATCACTCCCAGGTCGAAGAGGGCCTTGTCTGTCTGGGCCTGCAACTGGTCCTGCGTATAGTCTGCATTTACCTGGGCAGCGGCTGCCTTTTTGTCCATCAGCGTGCTCTGCAACGTCGCCTGGAGGCTCTTGTAGTCAGCCTGCGCGCCCTTGAGAGCCAATTGCGCGCTGAGCAACTCCTGCTCAAGCTGGGGATCGGCCAAATCCAAGAGAATCGTATCCGGAGTCACTTGCGCGCCCGGCAACACGCGGATGCGCACCACGGTGGCATCGGTTTGCGCGGGAATCAGCTCGATGCTGTCTTCGCGCGGCACCAGCGTCCCGGTTGAGCCCCGCACCTGCCGGATAAACGACCCGCGTTTGACCGTGTCCGGCCAAATGGTTGAGCGGTCCACCGCGGGCGCTGCCGGCTTGAGCCGCGACACGGCTACCACCGCAACCGTCAGCAACACCACCGCAACCCCGGCCCACACAATCAGCCGGCGCTTCCTCTTTTGCAATAAGTCTGGGCGTGCGATATCCATCACATAAAGACATGGCACTTGGCGTGCCAAACCCGCTCACGGAACCGCACTGAAAACAATACACTTGGAGAATATGCGTACGCAGATGACGAATTGAGGTGGCCGCTTCCGCCTCATCGGTGTCCGATATCGAACAGTGAGAGCGCAGGTTCTCGCATCGCAGCAGGGTGATTTTCCAAGGGTTCCTATCAACCGGGGTGCCCTGGTCTCGCTTTTGGGACCAGGGAATCCACAATTCTTCGCGGCCGCGGGACGAGCGCCACGATTGGACCTATATATAGTCCCGGAACAGTTCAGGCGACGGCGCCGCAATCACTCCTCGCCCCACCAGCATGCCCTCTTCCGCTGCCGCCTTTGAGCCCGCAGCCACCGCCGCCTGCACGCTTGAAACATCGCCGGCCATCAGAACAAATCCCTTGCCGCCCAGCGCCATCGCCAGGTGAATCCGCAGCAGCGTCACATTCGCCGATTTCACCGCCGCGTCCGCCGCGTCAATCACACTGGCCGCGGAAAACGTCTCAATCACACCGATCGATCTCAACCGCTTGGGATCCACATCCACCGACCCCGAGATTGCCGCAAGCACCGTAGGATGCAGCCGCGCAATCTGCCTCCGCTCAATCAGCGATGCGCCCGCCGCCGCACCGCCTGCCTCCAGTGCCGCCTGCACGGATGCAACGTCGCCTGAAATCACCACCAGAAACTTCCCCGAGCAAATGGTGCGCGCCAGCAGCAGTTGAATCGACGCAGCCTTCAGCATCGTATCTTCCACCAGAAAACCGGTCGCCACGCTCGACAGCTCGATCAGTCCAATTGAGTTGATTTCAGATGCCACGTCGTCTCCTTCTCGCCCGGCGCTACGCCTCAATCAAAACCGCATTGCCCGTCACCGTAACCACCCCGTCGATGCTCGCATGAACGCGCGCTCCCAGCTTCCCCTGCTCCGGCAGGGCCAGCAGATCGCCTGCCCGCACCCGCTCCCCGCTCTTCACTACCGCAACCGCCGGCGCGCCCGCATGCTGCTTCAACATCACCTTCACTGAGCGCGGCCTGAACGCGTGCTCCACCAACGGACCAACATTGTTGAACTCGCCCAAGCCAAGCTTCGCCATCAGCCGCCGCATCGGAACCCGCCGGAACTCCGCCATCGGGTTCGGCGTAATCGTTGCCGGATCGCCCTTGAACGTCAGGCCCCGCTCCCGCGCCAGCGGCTTGGCCACCACGCACACCGTCTTCGGGTCCAACTCCTCCGGGCATGCATACATCGTGCATAAATTGCATTCGCAGCAATAGAGTGTCGCCACCATCGGGTCCGCGCCCATCGCAAACCCCAGCGACTGCATCGCCCGATGCGGCTCAATCGGATGCCCCAGCAGAAACCGCGGGCAAAACTCCGTGCAAAACCGGCACTGGTCGCAGGCCGAGCGGCCAATCCGCTGCACATGCAGCAGCGGCGCGTTGTACCGCTCAAGCAGCTTGTGCGTGGCCGGCAGCACCACAAGACCGCCCGTCGTCTTGGTGACCGGGTCATCCAAACTGGCTGCCGGCCTAGCCATCATCACCCCGCCCAGCAGCACGCCAATATTGGCCACCGTCGTACCACCGGCCGCCTCAATCACCTCGCCAATCGAGATGCCCACCGGAACCCGCAGCGTCACCGGCGTAGCCACCGCGCCCGCCACCGTCAGGTATTTTTGCGTCACCGGACGGTCCAACCCGATGTTGATCAGCGTCTCCACGTTCGAAACCACCGCGTCAACGTCCTTTGGCAGCCCGCCTGGTGGAATCACACGCCCCGTCACCAGATG
>Ga0364867_10801_pt1 | contig 12110 bp, 10 predicted proteins | sample ExccelAu500001D4_3_FD_206915 | JGI IMG/M metagenome (GOLD analysis project Ga0364867, IMG submission 206915) | Enriched cells from Trout Bog Lake Hypolimnion, Wisconsin, USA - BchlTB.Aug13.5000.01.D4 | ecosystem: Environmental > Aquatic > Freshwater > Lake > Hypolimnion/Profundal zone | place...
CGCCCGCAGATTCATAATCCGCCTTGCCCTGTTTTAACAAAGCATCAAAGGATCGCTGATTATGATTTGTGGGGGCTAAACCTTGTGCCGTCGCTGGGTTGGATGTGCTGGCAGCAGCAGATGCAGATTTAGGCTTGCGTCCCATCGTTCGTCCCCCTCGCCGTGTATGAAAAAACTATAACTTATAGTTTTTTGATGGATCGCTGGTGGCTGGTTCAATCCTCCAGCAGTGCTGTTCATATGATGATGTCAGGCGGTTGAAAATGTAAAGATGAAGTGCTGACGAATGGTTCTATTCAAGGCATAATCCGGCAACTGACCGATTTAGACACCGTTGGACTGCTCCAATGACCCAAGGACTGAAAAAGACACTGCGGGCGGTCGATGACCACCAATGAAGCATTCAGCAGGATAAAGATTGACGCCCAACTAAAGGATGTTGGGTGGGGCTTGTCCGATGGACGCAGCGTAAAATACGAATACGCCCTGCCAGATAAGACTAAGGCTGATTATGTCCTTTGTAATAGACACGGTCATTCGCTGGCGGTGGTTGAAGCCAAGAGAGCATCAATCAATCCAGTTGAAGCCGAAGGGCAGGCTCTTAGTTATGCCAAGCAGTTGGGTGTTCCGTTCATCTTTCTTGCAAATGGCAATGAAGTTTGGTTTTGGGAATGGGAGAAAGAAGCCCATCCCCGGCAAGTGGCAACATTCGCGTCGCAAGATGACCTTGAACGGGCATCCGCCTTGCGAAACCTTCGGGTCGATCCGCTTACTGTTCCCATAGATTCAAAGATTGCTGGTCGTGATTACCAGAAGGCTTGCATCAACAAACTGACCGAAGAAATCACCCTTGGTCGGCGGAAGATGCTGATCAGTATGGCGACTGGCTGTGGCAAGACCAGGTTGGCGGCAGCATTCATCAAGAGAATGTTTGAAGCCAATATCGTCAGCAGGGTGTTGTTCCTGGTGGATCGCATCACCTTAGCGAAGCAAACTGAAGACGCCTTTGCGGAGTTTTTGCCCGAATATCCCGCCTATGTTCTTCGTGCTGGTCGCCGGTTCCAGGACGAGAAGCGGATCACCATCAGCACCCTCCAATCATTTATCTCGGAATATTCCAGCCTACCGGCGTCTTATTTCCAGTTGGTTGTCGTGGATGAATGCCACCGCAGCATTTATGGCAAGTGGAGCGGGACGCTGAAGCATTTTGACGGTGTCCAGTTGGGGCTTACCGCTACGCCCTGTGTCTTGAAGGATGTTGATAATCTACCAGACCCAGAAGATGGTCAGTTTATAAGGGATACACTGCGATTTTTCGAGGTGGATGAACCAACCTTCACCTACTCGATGAAGCAAGCCATCCAAGAAGGACACCTTGTTCCTTACCATATTTACAAGGCGATGACGGTCAAAACCGCGGCAGAAGGTGGATTCGAGGTCAAGCGAGATGAACTTGACTGGTCGACAATGGATAAGCAAACCAGCGAAGAGTTCGAGGCATTATTCAATGGACAGGACAGCATCGTAGTGGATGCGTCGGCACTGGAACGCAGATTTACCATTCCTGCTCGCAACCGAGCCATCATCAAGGAATACCGCCAGGTCTTGGAATCTGGTTTCATTGGTAAAGATGGGGTGAAGCGTGTCCCCCTATGGGGCAAGACCATCGTGTTCGCCGTGACGAAACGACACGCTGAAACCCTTGCCCAAATGTTTGATAATGAGTTTGCTGACCATAAGCCTTCACCTGAAATCCGTTATGCCGACTTTGTTGTGTCAGGCACTGGTGATGGCGACACAGCTGATGCTGGCGACAAGATAAAGCGGTTCAAGAAGGAGCCATATCCCCAGATTTTGGTGTCAGTGAATATGTTGGACACCGGCTTTGATTGCCCAGAAGTGGTCAATCTGGTGATGGCTCGTTTTACCAAGTCATCCATCCTTTATCAGCAGATGCGTGGTCGTGGCACCCGGCAATGTCCCCTGATTAAAAAACCAACCTTTACGATTTTTGATTTTGTGGGGGTGGCAGAGTTCCACGGCGACAATGAAGATGCAGGTGAAGGTGGCTTTGTCATTCAAGCCAAGCCCAAAGACCCAAAGAAAAAGCCACAAGGATTGTTGGTGCTGGACGTCAATGATCACATCGACCCCACCACCCGCGATTGGATTACCCTTGATGAAAACGGCAACTTTGTTCGCACAGATGAACAAGAAACTGCCGCCACAGCCTTGAGCATTCGCTTTGAGGCTTGGCTTGTTGGGCAAACCTTCAATGCTGACCAGATGCGTTGGTTGCGGATGATGGAAAGCCAACTTCGAGCAGATGTTGGGGAAATGGACGAATGGGATGCTTCAAGGTTCGTCCTGCCACCATTCTCCCTTCAAGGTGGCATCCAGCGTGCCCGCCAGTTGTTTGGTGGCGATGGTGGGTTGAACTCGATGCTTGCCAGTCTTAACGCCGCCGTGTTCATTGAACCATCGCCAAGCAAGCACCAACAAAGCCAACCATTTGCCACCTAATCTTGGGGAAAATAGATGCCTTTAACGCCGGAAATGCGACGCGGGATTGAACAAATCCGCGATTACCTCTATGGCGGTGGCTTCCCTGATCCATTGAATAATGCTGAACAGTTGTCCTTCCTGTTCTTCTTCTATCTGGTGGAAGGCTTGGATGCAGACAACCTGATGCTCGCCAAGGCGAACAAGCGGGAATACGCCAGTATGTTCGCTGGAGATTGGGTGTTGAAGAACCCCTTGAATGCCCCATCCAAAGGTCAAGCCACCGTTCCTGCCAACCGCCTTCGCTGGTCGCAATGGAATGTTATGGCGGGTGAATCCTTGGTGCGTTGGGTTCGGGACGAGGTGTTCCCCTTCTACACGGAAGTGGCTGAACGCTCTGCTATGAACTTTATGATTGGGGCAAGGTTGGGCATTGATGAACCAACTGTCCTGACCCAAGTGGTGGGCTTGATTGATGGGTTGCACTTGGATGAAGCAGATGCTGACACCAAGGGCGATTTGTTTGAGCACGTCCTAAAACAAGTGAAGCAAGCAGGCGAACTTGGGCAGTTCAGAACCCCCCGCCATATCATTCGTGCCATCGTTGAGATGATTGATCCCAAGGTTGGCGAAACTATTTATGACCCTGCTGCCGGCACTGCTGGCTTCCTTGTCGCCGCCTATAATCATATTCGCCTCGCCAACTCATCGCCCAATGGCGTTCAAGAGGTGGAACTGGATGGCAAGATGGTTCGCCGGGGATGGGGCGACAAACTATCTGCGGCGATGACCAATAAGATTCAGAACGCCACCTTTTATGGGAACGACGTCGATCCCAAGATGGTGCGGCTTGCCACGATGAACCTGACCCTTCGTGGCTTACCCAATGTCCAAATCCTAAAACGCAATGCCCTGACCACCACTATGGAGCGGAATGATCGGGCAGAGTTGGGACTTCCCGTGGATGGCTACGATGTCGTCCTCGCCAATCCACCGTTTAGCGGCAAGTTGGACAAAGATCGCATTGTTGATGATGTGAAGGTGGGGACGACCACCGCCACTGAAATATTATTTCTAAAATATATGCTGAATAGCCTGAAGGATGGTGGTCGCTGTGGCGTAATCGTGCCTGAAGGCGTCTTGTTCGGTTCAACCGGTGCCCATAAGGAACTTCGACGACAACTGCTTGAGAACAACACTGTTGAAGCCGTGATGAGTCTTCCTGGTGGCGTATTCCAGCCCTATTCAGGGGTGAAAACATCAGTGCTGCTGTTTAAGAAAGGGGGCAGCACCAAGCAGGTCTTGTTCCTTCACGCTGATGCTGATGGCTACAAGTTGGATGCCAACCACGATACGCCAATAGATGCTGATGACCTCCCTGATTTGGCGGAAGCCTTCCTTCAACGAAATAATCTATGGGGCAAATGGCAAGCCCGCGATGCAGATGCTGTTTGGGAAGAAAAATGGTGGTTCGCTGATGCTGAAGCGATTCGAGCGAACGATTTTAACCTATCCGCCGGAAGGCATCGCCCCCAATCGCAGTCCCAAGCGGAGCATCGTGCCCCCCTCGAACTGTTGGATGAACTGAAGGCGATTGAAACTGAAATCCTGACCGAACTGGATGCTCTGGCGGATAAGTTGCGGGAGCGGGTGGCGTGATTCAAATCGTTCGTCATCCGATTGTTCGCTTGGGTGAGATCGCTGGGGGCGGTCAATATGGACTCAATGCTCCTGCATTAAAGGAAGGAAAGGGCACTCGATTTATTCGCATCACCGACATTGATGACCACGGTGATTTGCGTCCTGATTCGCTTGCTTATGTCGCAGTCTCTCCCGAAGATTTTAAGAAATATGCTGTCTATGGCGGCGATATTCTGATTGCCAGGAGTGGTGCTACTGCCGGGAAGAGCCTCTTGGTTAAGCCCCAAGATTCGCCAGCCGTATTCGCGGGCTACTTGATTAGATTTCGGGCAGACCCTGGTAAAGTGATGCCTGAGTTTCTTGGTGCATTCCTACAAGGAAATGCCTACTGGACGCAGATTGAGGCGACCAAGAGAGTCGCCGCCCAACCAAATGTAAATGCCCAGGAACTTGCCCAACTTCGTATTCCATTACCCCCATTGGACGAACAGCGTCGTATCGTTGATATTCTTAACCATGCTGCAAGCATCCGGCGGTTAAGGGATGAAGCCAAAGCCAAGGCTCGTGAAATCATCCCTGCACTGTTTGTTGAAATGTTTGGTGATCCGGCGACGAATCCAAAGGGGTGGGAGGTGAGGACTGTTGGTGATGTATTATCGGCGGCGGATTATGGGACGAGCCAGAAAGCCACCGACGCACCTCCAGGCATTCCGGTTCTTCGTATGGGGAATGTCTCCGCTTCCGGCAAACTTCAGTTAGATAATCTGAAATATATCGACATGGATGAGGAGGAAGCCTCCAAACTACGCCTCCAGTCAGGGGACATCCTATTCAATCGCACCAACAGCAAGGATTTGGTTGGTAAGACAGGTTTGTGGGATGGACGCTTTGATGCAATCGCGGCGTCATATTTTATCCGCCTCCGCACGAAACCCAGCGTTATGTCGCCAACTTATTTTTGGGCATTCTTTAATGGCAAGTTTATGAAACGACGCCTCTTCGAGACAGCACGCGGTGCAATAGGGCAGTCGAATATCAACACCAAGGAACTGCGTGCATTTGCCATCGCTGTTCCCCCATTACCCCTTCAACAAGAGTTTGCTGAACGGGTGGCTGAAGTTGAAGGCATTTCCACCTTGAACGACAAAGCGGTTATGGCTGCTGAACAGTTGGCTCAATCGTTGATGTCGCAAGTGTTTGGTGCGGCAGCTTAATCAGAGAGACAGATTGAAGCGTCTACTAAATATGGAGAGTTAGAGGTGAAGCACGACCAAAGGCGACCCCTGACTGGCCAAGACTCCGAAAACAAGACCTTAGGTTGCCGTCATTCTAACCCCAACATTTGTCGGAATCATTCAACGCAAGGTCAATGTGCCTTCGTTCGAAGTGATGGGGTTTGTCTTACTCCACCGAAAAGTTGGAAGAAAATATATCAAGAGTTGCTGAAAACATCGGCGTAAGTGTCGATACTTGCGACCTTGCTGTGGCTGATGGGCTTCGCCCGGATACAAAGACCCCTTAAGATTTGAACAACCCAAGTCAGTGATCTGTGTCTGTTCAAAAATATAATATTTTTAATATCTGAAGGAAAAGTTCATCGGGGCGTGGATGCAGCCCCAAAGGGGCAAATCGCCCCGATAATGAACTTTTGCTTCTGGTTGTTGGCGATGCCACCGGCAAGCCAACAGCCACTACCCTGGCATCTATTCAATAATGAAAATGTCGAATCAGCCAACGGTCTATGGCTTGCCCGCCCTTGGCGAACAAGCCAGAACACCGACCATCGGGTTCTTCAGTTGCTGGTCGACAGCGTTGTCGGCGGAGCCGAAACGCTTTACGACCGCAACGCCTTTTTAATAAATCAGATGGTCAAGGTGTCCATGTCCAATATCAATACAGTATTTCTCTATAGGGGATTTTTATCGACAGAGTCGCAGAAATCGACGCCCACTATTTTGACTGTGGCACACTCAACGATGTATAATAAATAGTAGTGTAATGGAACTGATTGGAGGTGTTATGTGGGGTTATTGTATGTAAATGGTGAATGCGGTGCGGGGAAGACTTTCGATTTATTAAAATGGATTGCATCCCATCCTGGTTTGTATATCGTTGCGTTCAACAAGATTGATTTGTTCTCCGAGCACCAAGCGACGTTGGTGGCATTCGCTGGGTCAATACCCATCAAGGTCTTCGCAATCAATAGCAAGGATGGTGTTCGCAACGCATCAGTTGGCGAACGCATTACCAAGCAGGTTCAAGACATCAATAGTTTGAACCATACGCATTGCGTCTTGTTCATAACCCACGAGGCGTTGTTCCGCGTTGATTGGACTCGCACTGACCTCGAATCCCATAGGTGGAGGTTGTTCATTGATGAGTCGCCAATGCCTTGGTCATATGTTGAAACCAACTTCCCGGTGTCTTGGAAGTCCGTTCATCAATACATAAACCATCAGCCTACCGGCGATGGGCACGGTGATTATATACCAGTGCAACTTACTGACGAAGGCGAGGCTCTCCGGCGAGCCAAGCACGATCCATTCAAGGATGTCCTTATTGATTATCTGAACGCCATCAGACTGGGCAAATACGCCTATGCCAACAAGTCGTTCTTCTGCAACGGCGACAAGCAATCCATCAAACTGACTATGTTCTCGATCATCAATCCCAAGGTGCTCGACTCGTTTGCAGAGGCAACCATCCTATCTGCAAACTTCAAAGCGACCTTCGCCCATCTGATCTGGTCGAAGATGGGCGTCCATTTTACTCCCCATAAGGAGTTGGTGGTGTCCAGGTGCAGGGCAATGCCCTTGGGCAACCGCATCAGAATCCACTACTTCGGCGAGCGAGAAGCATCGTTGAACTGGTTCAATAACGAAGCCAATCCATTGAAGATTGCTGGCGATTGGTTCAATAAGCATATCCAAGTGCCATTTTATTACGCGGTCAATGAGAGCAGGAATGGTGGCAACAGGTTAAGTCAGGTTCACAATCCGCTTGCCCAGCAGATTGCACCAATAGCAATGGGTTCAAATCAGTTAAGCGATATGACGGTCGCGGCTTGGCTTGTCGCATTGAAGGGCAAACCCTACGAATACGCCATCATTGAAGAGTTGTTTGGTATAACCCGCGAACAGTTCGACCGTGCCAGAGAACTTGAGCCGCTATATCAGTTCGCCCTTCGCAGCAATCTAAGAGACTTTGAATCGAGTGCCCCTGTCGACATTTATGTCATCAGCAAATCGCAAGCCAACTTCTTAAAATCAATCACTGGTGCCAACCACATCGAGTGGGTGGGGATTGATTTGCCAGAACCAATCAAAGTGATTGACGCTGATCCTAAACCAGTAGGACGTCCCAAGAAGTATAAGTCTGATGAAGCGGCAAAGGAAGCTCAACGCCTTCGTGATCGCAAATACCGCCAGGATAAGCGTGCTCAACAAAGATTAAATCAACTGAATAAGGCAGCATAAATAACATTATACGGATTCACCGATGATAAATACTTCTACACAAGGAGGTGTAAAAATGATTTACGAATATAAAAATATATACGACCAAGCGTTCCAGTTTCTTCGTGCAAATGGGCTATGCAGCAGCAAGGCAGATTATTCAAGGTGCTTTTTAGGGCGTAGCCGCACTTATTGGAACGCAATATCAGGATTGGGTGGCATCCCTTCACCAGAAGCAAGCGGCACACTGGTTATTGCCCTTGAAAATATTCTTGGTGCCGGAAAGGATCTATCTGAACGAACCGACGAAATGTTGGGCAACTTTATAAAAAAGATTAAAGCGGACTTGGCACTTCGTCAGAAGGAGGTGCCCTATGAAGTTTGATTTTGATGAGATACGAGACATATTAAAACGCGGTGGAATAATAGAAACGGAGGAAGAGTTCTCTTTTTTGATGGGCAAATCACCATCATATGTGTCATCTGCCAAATCCAAAGGGGTTCAACCAAGTTTCGACTCCCTCTGCCACCTCGCATTTAATCTTGAAAATGACCTGCTGGATTATGAGGCAGACATACGCAGTGGAAATATTGATGAAAATATTTTAATGGTGTCGTCAACTTTGTATCAGATGCAGAATGAAGTCTTTGATCAGATACGCCAAATGGTTCAGAGCCATCGCAATCAAGCCAAACCGGCGATGGTGAAGCCTCAAAAAACTATAACTTAGAGTTTTTTACCTGCCCTAACTACGCCAACATGGCGACAACGCCCATAAGAACGCCAACAAAGGCGTGTGTCATATTCGCTGGTGGTGAGGTGCCAGTCCTTCCCAATAAGGTTCTATGGGCGAGAAAATGGCTTCCTTCCCAACAAGGGATTATTGGCTTGGCTTGGAAAGCAGGTTGGTCAGTTCGCTTTGTTGCTTTAATAGTTTTGATCTGCCCTTCTGAACCTGCTCACGCTTTCTCGCCACAGACGCCTGTTGTTTTAACTTAGCCGCTTGGATTGATTTGGTTTTTGCCTGATTGGCGAGGCTGTTTGAAAGTGTGTTGATTGGTTCAATCTCATTTATAATATCTGCATATCTCATATTCGCTTTTCCCCATAAGGTTCTACTCCACTATTTATCATTTTGGACTGGAACACGCGTAAAAAGAGAGTTATGTCGTCTAATCATCAACTGATTCGGAGGGCATTCAATGTCTCTATCTGACCTGCACTTTACCAACGAGAAGCGTCCAACCCCTGCTTTTCGTGCCAATCCCACTGAGAAGGCGAGGGCTGCCGTTCTTGCCAATATACAAGTCCAGCGGACTTTGCTGAATGCAGAACGGGATGGCGTTCCCCATAACATCACAAAGACCATCAAGACCCTCGATGAGGATGGGAACACCATTACCAGCACGGTGAATCGCAAGCCACGCCAGTGGTTCTGGAAGAACCATCAGGGCAAGTTCATCGTTGAAGTTCTCTTCGGTGGTCAACCCATCGCCATCAATGGCAAAACTGCGATTGAGGCAGGTGATTTGGCTGGTGTTGAAAAGGTGCTCAACATCCTTGCTGAAGCAACCGCCGCCGGTGAGCTGGATAAGGTTCTCCTCGATTCCAAATCCAAGCGAAAAGCCGGTCGTAAGAAGGCTGCTTGATGACCTTGGTTCCTGCCATCGCCCCATAACAAGGGCGATGGTGGGGGAAGGAATACCAATGACCCATAAAATCATTTTGCATACTGCTTATGACGGCACCATCACCTTCAAGGAATCCTTTACCAACAGGGCGATTGGGTATGCTGGTTGGGCTGGCTTTATCTACACAATCGCCCATACACAGGGCTGGAAAGCCTTTGGATCGCCATCCCAAGAGAGTGGCTACTTCGTTGCTTTGTCATCGCCGTATTCCCCAGAAGATTTGCCCATTGATCCTGGCTTTGATGGTTGGCATCGCCTTAGCCTTGATGACCTCCTTGATTTTGTCGGGGAGGATGAGGTAGTCGTATAGGCGAAAATACAGAGCAATATCAGTGTGTTGTCGTGTAAATGCGAATGAGAATCATACGCAAGTGATACACAGCATAGGAAAATGGCTATTTATTCTTTTAAAATCAATGGCTTAACCAATGCTGCGACCCCTCCGAAGGCAGAGGTCACAGATTCGAATTCTGTCGGGTGCGCCAATTTCTTCAATATGTTAGATGGATAAGCCCAACCCTAAAAAAGGGGCCGGGTATCCCCTGGGTATCCCCGGAAATGAAACAGAATGGGACGGAATGAAAGATCGGCGCTGAATCGTCGGGTCACGCCTTGTATCCGCCGCTACCGTGGTCTCCAAGAATTGACGTCGTCATGCATGGGCGCCGAGCGCGCGCTGAGCGTGTCGACATATCGATTCGCTCCAGCTAATTTCAACTTGGCAGATAGGGCGTACCCGATACCGCAGATCCCACGCTGCGCTCTGCCCCCAAAATTTTGTGGGCAAATTCGAAAGCGTCACGATGCCCATCATCGAAGGTGGTATAGACATCCCGGCACTGGCTTGGTGCTCAGTCTTACAGGCTGTGCTGTGGATCGAGTTCCGGCAGGCGCCGGTTGACATTGAGTTTGAAGCAGCTCTGTCCGACCGCATCCCACGTGTAGGCATCAATGAAGAAGGAAAAAGCTTCGGGGATCCGAGAACCTATATCAAGAGCCTGAATGCTCTCTATCTCCTGGCCAGCAAGGGCGGCGTGACGCTTCGAGGGAAACCCGCTATTGGGCTGGGAAGGATTGAAGTCTCGGAATTCGGGGAGAACCTTCTGTGCCGGGAATGGGGTGAACCTGACGACATTCCACCAGGCAAAGTGAGTAGCGCCGGATTCAATGCGTTCATGGATATCGGCAAGTCCGGCTTTCTGAAGGATGGGATTATCTACCCTACCGAGTTCTATCCGCCGACCGCATGGGCATACTCAGACATCTGCGTCGATTTTAAGCAGCTCGCGAAGTGGATCCATTCAGACGAAGGGCAAAAGCTCCGTATTGGCGGCGATGTCATTCTCGTGGAGCCAGGATCGGAACAAGGTGAATCGGCAGTGCAATCCTCGACGCGCCGTTCGGAAACCAACGTTGCCGAGACGGCAATGCCGGTTGCGAAAAATGAGTCCGCTGCATTGCCGGCTAATATCGGAGGCGCCAGCGTCAATGCGGAAGTGGTCCGCGAAGACCCGGTTCCGGTCGAGGCTGCTCCTCATCCTGCAAAAAAAGCGAATGATCGCGAACGCTCCCATGTAATCAGAAAGGCATCGCCGCGATCCGAGCCTATTCAGGCCAATTCAGCGTTACCTGCCGTAGAAGGGCAACAGGCCCATGGTCACCAGAGAGGGCGCCTCCGAACACCGGAAGCAGCAGCACATCTCCGTGTTAGCAAGAGTTTATTAGAAAAACTCCGCGTTAGTGGCCGAGGCCCAGAATACCAAAAACTTGGAAAGATAGTTACTTACACACTCGAAGCCTTAGATTCCTGGGCCAACGCCAGAAAACGCAACAGCACGAGCGAGCCGACCATTGAATAGCCTGACGAATATCCGCTCGACTTCATTCGCAGGAAAATAATTGATGTTGCTTCCTTCGCCGGATGGACCGTTTCCTTACCGCAACCCGCGGATATATGTTTTTCCCACCACCCGGCATGAGGTCTATCTGCGCTCTGAAGTGCAGATGAATATTCTGATCAAGCTTGAAAAAATCCTCAGAGAAATCCTTCCCGGAGGACGGGTCTCAGGAAAGAAATATTGCGCTGGGGATTTCGAGGTCAGCTTGAGTGGCCATTGTATTCCAGGGTCGTGCTTATGGCTCAATCGAGGGGCCTGGTTGCATCGCCCATCGTCCACCTTGGGGGTCGATCTTATAGAACTCCAAGCGTCTCGGAGTGGTCATTCCTATCAGGATATCGCTGATGCTTTTGCGGCTTATTTCGGTATCGACGGGAAAAAATGCCACACAGAGCAGCGTGGTCTTTTGCCCGGTTGGACACACCAGCGAAACCCTCTTTACGGAAGTTGTGGGACCGAACTGGATGTTAAGCTTGTATTGCAATATGCTGGAACCAATAGAGCATTCTATAAAAATGCGATTGGAGAAATTATATCTATTGTAGACCAATGGGCGCTGCCGGATGGGAACAGAGTTAAAATATACAAATTGCTTTGTAAGAAAAAGGCATCCAAAATTTTCTGGTTAGATTTGTTTCCTGCTAAGCCATTCATGTTATACAACGCCGATCGTATTTATTTTGATAAATTGGCTGAAATTGTCTTTGTTGACGATGAGTTTCTCGCAGATGATTTGGCCATGCGGTATCCAACGGAAACATTTACAACCATTACGGGTGGAATTGCGAATTTCCTTCATGCCGACATGAGAGAAATAAAGGGGCGGCGGGTGCGCGTCATTTTGCGTCAGGAAGACCTGCGACGAAAAAAGTCGATTTACCAAAAGCTGCTAAAGGCGGGTGTTCTTGACGCTTGTTTTTCG
>Ga0364867_10800_pt1 | contig 12098 bp, 10 predicted proteins | sample ExccelAu500001D4_3_FD_206915 | JGI IMG/M metagenome (GOLD analysis project Ga0364867, IMG submission 206915) | Enriched cells from Trout Bog Lake Hypolimnion, Wisconsin, USA - BchlTB.Aug13.5000.01.D4 | ecosystem: Environmental > Aquatic > Freshwater > Lake > Hypolimnion/Profundal zone | place...
TTTCACTGGTGCAATGCGCATTGCGCACCTCGCAGATTCGTTCCACTTGCGCGCAGAAGTACACGGATATGGACTTGAGAGCGCCCACCTTTGCATGGCCATTAAGAACAACACGTATTACGAATCATTGGTCTTTGGAAATCCAATAGAGCGGGAAGCACTCGTAGATACCAATGGTTTAGTTCACGCCCCACAAGATCCCGGTATTGGATATGAAGGCGTATGGGCTGAAAGCGGCATTCCTAACGGCTTAAAGAAGTATCTGGACTGATATGGCGCACTCCATAATCCGCGCAGAGACATTTGATGTCAGGTTCCCTACATCAAAGATGCTCGATGGTTCAGATGCCATGAACGCTGACCCAGATTACTCCGCCGCCTATCTGCATTTATTTACCGAAGATGACTCACTAACCGGTGACTCACTTGTCTTCACTATTGGTCGCGGTAATGATGTTCAGATAAAGGCGATCGAGATTCTTGTACAGCAAGTCGTTGGCATGAAAACTGACGATGCCTTCAATGGGATCGGTGATATCGCTCGCGCCTTATCTGCAGATAGTCAATTGCGTTGGTTAGGTACAGATAAAGGCGTGTTCCATATGGCTGCAGGAGCCGTGCTCAATGCCCTGTGGGATTTATTTGCAAAGGAACGCAAAGTTCCGCTGTGGAAGTTGTTATCTGATTTAACTCCAGAGCAATTAGTAGCAGCAATTGACTTTCGCTATATAGCCGATGCACTTACGCCAGGTGAAGCTCTAGAGATTTTGAATAAGGCACAATCACAGCGTTCTGAAAATGAATCGATACTTCGTTCGCACGGCGTAAAGGCCTATACAACTACTCCAGGATGGCTCGGATATACCGACGAGAAGATGCTCGATCTGACTCGCGCCGCAGTTGCTGATGGTTTTAGCCTCATCAAATATAAGTGCGGCAAATCGATCGAAGATGATCGACGTCGTCTCACAAAGGTGCGCGCCGAAGTTGGACCAGATTTCAGGATCGCGATAGATGCAAATCAGGTGTGGAATGTCGATACCGCGATTGATTGGGTCAACCAATTGCAAGAATTTAAATTGGAGTGGATTGAAGAACCAACTCACCCCGATGATGTCGTGGGTCATGCACGCATCGCTCGCGAGGTAGCCCCCACCAAAGTTGCGACCGGTGAGATGGCAGCAAATCGCCTTATTTTTAAGCAACTTTTGCAACTTAACGCCATCTCATACATGCAGATCGATGCGACGCGCGTTGCAGGTGTAAATGAGAACATTGCCAACATTCTGCTCGCAGCTAAGTATCAAATCCCAGTTGTTCCACACGCTGGAGGAATTGGCCTCTGTGAAATGGTGCAACATCTTGCGATGTTTGATGCAGTTGCCGTCACAGGACATCACGAAAAGAGAATCGTCGAATATGTCGACCATCTCCACGAGCATTTCTTAGAACCTGCGAAGGTGGTTGCAGGCGCCTATCAAGCGCCTGCACTACCTGGGTCCGGAGCCCAGATGATCAACGAAAGCATTCAGAAATTCACCTACCCCACGGGAAGTTATTGGGTTTCTGAACTATCAACGAATGGAGACTCGCTATGAGCAATGAATTCAAAGGGCTCAACGTCATAGTTACTGGCGCTGGATCTGGAATTGGACTTGCGGTTGCTAGGAAGCTCAAGAGCGAGGGTGCCACGGTCTTTGGTTTCGATATAGATAAAGGCTCCATGGATGGAGCAGCAAGCTACATCGAGTGTGATGTCGGTGATACCGCGAGCGTCGCTGCTGCTGTGGCAAAAGTTAGTGCAGAGGTTTCGACGATCGACATACTCGCAAATAATGCTGGAGTAGGAGCCGTTGGTTCAGTACTCGATGCGACAGATGATGAATGGGCACGCTTGTTCAACATCAACGTGGCAGGTATTGCTCGAGTGAGTGCCGCGGTGCATCCACTGCTCCTCAAGAGTAAGAACCCAGCAATCGTAAACACATGTTCAATCGCAGCAACTGTGGGGTTGCCAAAGCGTGCTGTTTATAGCGCAAGTAAAGGCGCTGTCATGTCCTTAACCCTGGCAATGGCGGCCGACTTTGTGAAGCAGGGAATTCGAGTCAATTGCGTCAACCCTGGGACCGCCGATACACCATGGGTGGCCAGACTCCTGGCCGCAGCGAGCGATCCAGTCGCTGAACGTAAGGCACTTGAGGCGCGCCAACCAATGGGGCGCTTGGTATCTGCCGATGAGGTCGCGAATGCGATTCTCTATCTTGCTAGTCCTCAACAGAGTTCGACTACGGGCACAGTTCTAGCCGTCGATGGCGGAATGGACGGATTACGATTGCCCCACTAGTCAGCGTTGACGAGTAAATCAAACCATTTAGAAAGGAGGATAGGCGCATGACCCAAAGCAAGACTGTAAAAATAAAGCCACAGCCACGCCGCTCAATCCTCTCTGATGAAACATACTCAATGATTCGCGCCATGATCTTTGCTCATGAGATCGTGCCGGGTGAACGAGTAAATATTGACGCGCTCTCAGTTCAACTTGGAGTTTCGCAGACACCAATTCGCGAAGCTCTTGCCAGACTCGAGTCAGAAGATTTGATTGCAAAAGAACCTCTCAAGGGTTATCGCGCAACAAATTTATTATCGAAGAAGGAGTTTGCCGATCTTTTTAGTTTCCGACTTCTCATCGAACCATATGCTGCTGAACAAGCCGCTATCTTGATAGATGCTGAAGGAATCAAGAAACTTCAAAATGAGATCATGAGCGCCAAAGAGGCACTTACCTATGATGATGAACATCTGATCGAAGCAATTACCGAACACGATGCTCGTTTTCATACCTTGATCGCAAATTACTCAGGCAATAAGTCACTCGCAGCAGCATTTGCGAATACTCATTGCCATCTTCATTTATTCCGTCTGTATGTGGCGACCCAGAAACATCTGGTGGAGCCTGGAGATAAATCCAATTTCGTGCAGGATCTATTTGCTCGCTATTACCACTCTGATCGCGGCCAATTGGCAATCAAGCAACACGTTGCGATCGCCAAAGCAATAGCCTCACATAACTCCGAGAAGGCAAAGGCTGAGATGCACAGTCATATTGAATCTTCTCTCAAAAGGTTTACTCCAGACCTTCACCTCGTCCATACAGAACGGAAAGCACATGAGCGATAGCACGATAAGTAAGATCGAGATTCGAGCTTGTCGAGGCGGTGATGAGCTCAACAATTTAGATGCTGTTGAAGCAGTGCAACTACCTGGAGGATCGCGTCCTGATTTCACTGTTGTGACTATTACTACCACCGATGGGGTTACAGGTACTTCATTTGGCTTTGGCGCACTCGATGCGAAGGCTGCCGCCGGAGCCCAATCACAAGTAAAGCCATTCTTTATTGGACGCAGCGCGCATGATGCCGCGAAGAACATGAAGGACTTTGAACTCTTTGATCGTCGCTGGAACCACGTACCTATCTATGCCTACGCACCATTTGATAACGCCTGCTGGGATATCGTCGGAAAGATGGCGCACCAGCCTGTCTATCGCCTGCTAGGCGCAGCTCGCGAAAAAGTCCCACTATATGTTTCCTCTATGTTCCTACCTGGCCCTGCCGAATATGTGAAGCAGGCTCTTGAGGTCAAAGCCAAGGGATACAAGGGTTACAAGCTCCACCCACCAGGAGATCTCGCTCTCGATATCGAGTGCTACCGCGCCGTGCGCGAAGCAGTTGGCGATGACTTCACCTTGATGGCCGATCCAGTTATCTCTTACACCTACGAGCAGGCACTTAAGGCCGGCCGCGAACTCGAAAAATTAAATTACCGTTGGTTAGAAGAGCCGCTTCTTGATGTGAACTTCAATGGTCTACGTAAATTACGTGAGAAGTTAGATATTCCAATTTGCGGAACTGAAGTCGTTGCAGGAGCACAATATTCAACTGCGCAATACATCAGCGAAGGTCTAGCAGATATCGTCCGTAGTGATGTTTCGTGGCGTGGTGGAATCACAGCTGTTATGAAGACCGCTCACGTCGCCGAGGCCTTCGGAGTCCAATGCGAACTTCACACCACGATCTATCACGGCATGGAGCAGATCCAGTTGCATCCATCGCTTGCCCTTACCAACTGCGAGTTCTTCGAAACACTCTATCCGTTCGATGATTTTGAATTCGGTACCAAGACCAAACTCAATATCGAAGATGGATATGTAATGGCGCCAAAGGGTGAAGGACTCTGTATTGAGTACGACTGGGATTTCATCGAGAATCACACAGTCGCCGAACTTTAATCAGTTTGTTGTAGCGCAAGTCGCTGGCCAGCTTCAACTAGCCATTGAAAAGTATTGAACATAGCCTCATCTAAGGATGGGGCTATGTCTACGAGCGCAACTCCTCGATCTCCTAAAGGATCTTCGCTACTTCCAACGCAATACTTAATTTGTTTTCCATATCGGGAGGCAATATCTGCAATTGTTCCAACAACTTTTCCTGATCCACTTTGCGAATCAAATCTTCCTTCACCCGTAATTATGAGATCGCAATCATTGATGTGAGATTCAAAGCCGATCGCCTTAGCAACAGCGAGCGCACCAGGGCTCAGTGAGATATTCCAAGCAACTGCCAATCCATACGGTGTTCCACCTGCTGCACCTGCTCCGGGAAAGTCAGGCAGACCCGCTACTCCTTGCAAATGCTGCAAGCCCGCTTCCAATTCAATAACTTGCGCAGGGCTTGCACCCTTCTGAGGAGCAAATACTGCGGCACTTCCTTGGCTTCCCAAAAGTGGATTGGTTACATCAACTAAGCAGGTGACCCCACCGCGCGGAGCTGGTACGACTTTAGATAAATCGATGCTCACTAAATCTAAAAGTCCTGAACCCCCCAAACCGATAGGAAGCTCCGCCTTATTTAGTAATTGCGCGCCGAGTCCTACTAATACTCCAGCCCCTCCGTCGGTACTGGAGGAGCCACCCACGGTCAGCACTATCTTTTCAACCCGAGAGTTCAGCGAAATTGATCTAAGCACCATGCCTAATTCATAAGTGTGTGCCTGCATGGGGTTCAGTTCGGGCAAGAGAGTAAGTCCACATATATTTGCCAGCTCTACAACTGCGGTTCCATCGGCAAGCAGGAGCCAATGCGGATTGTGAGGCAGCGCTATGGGGATTCGTTGGGAATCTGGATGACTGGCTGCGATCGTCTCCAGGGTTCCCTCGCCGCCATCAGCCATAGCTTTCAAAACTAGTTGATCCTGAGGTCGAACGGCGTGCCAGCCTTCCGCAATTGCAGCAGCCGCATCGAAATTCGAAATTGAACCCTTGAAGGAATCTGGGGCAATGACGACCTTCATGCCGCAACTTTATGGCGAATTCAGCCATTTGAATCCACAAGATGCCCAATGGGTTTTCACAAAGATTCCACAAGGTCGGGGCCAACCATTCACTCAAGGGCAAAGTAGCCCGCCATTCATAACCGTTAAAAGGAGTGAGAAAGATGAAGAAGATGAGCCTCATTGCAACAGCCCTCTTAACTTCTGGGCTAATGCTCGGAACTACAGCGGTCGCTATCGCTGATGAAACACCTGCCCCAACGACAACCCCAGTAACAACCCCTGCTCCAACAAAGACCCCTTCGCCAGCACAGGCTGCATACAAAGCCGCCTTAGCTCAGTACAAGATTGATGTAACAAATTACCGCGTCGCCCTCGTCAATAACGACATCGCATACCGAGCCGCAATGCAAAAGTATTGGTCAGATTGGTCCGCTACTAACAAGGCCTACTGGGCAGCATGGCAGGCAACGATCGGTGCATATCGCACCGCCGAGGCTGCATACGATGCTCAGCTAGCTCCACTGCAAGCCGCTCATAAGTCTGCAAACGATGCAGCCGACGCAGCATTCCTTGCAGCCACCTCTGGAACTCCAACTACCGACCAACTCGATGCTGCCTTGAAAGCTTTTCACACTGCTACGAGCGCTGCAGACTCAACGTACAAGGCTGCTGTAGCTGCACTTGGACCAGAGCCAGTACGTCCAGTTCAACCACCACTTCCAGTAAAGCCGGCTGCACCAGTTAAGCCTGCCGATCCTACAAAGCCAGTTCCTCCAGTTAAGCCAGGTAAGTAATAAATAGGTGAGTAAGCAATAAATAACAATAAATAGGTAATAGGCAAATGTAGAACCTAGGTTCCGAAGGGCCCCTCAGTCCACCAAGTATGAGGGGCCCTTCGGCTTGTTCGGGTAATTTTTCTAAATTAAAGAAGCAAGAGCGGAGACGAGAGGATTTGAACCTCCGAGGCCGTTTAACGGGCCTACCTCATTAGCAGTGAGGCGCACTCGACCGGGCTATGCGACGTCTCCAAGTGGTGAGGGGAGTTTACAGGCAATTGCGGTGTCGGGAATCCCCTTCATTTCAACCAACTTCTCGCATAGAAACTAAACTCCAGAGGACCAAAGAGGCCATAGGATATCATCATGAGAACCGCCATTATCACTGGGGCAGAGAGTGGAATCGGAGCCGCTGTTGCCAAGCGCTTTAGAGCCGCCGGGATCAAGGTCTACTCACTCGATATGGCAGCGAGCGCAGATTTTCAAGTTGATGTTTCAAATAGCGATCAGGTGAACCAGGCTGTTGCCGAGATTGGCTTCGTTGACATACTTATTAATTCAGCTGGAATTACTGGACCTAATACTCCGCTGATTCAAACTACAGATGCCGATTGGAATCGGACGATCGCGATCAATCTCAATGGAACTTTTAATACCTGTCGCGCCGTCGTCCCGGGAATGGTTGCAAAGGGTTGGGGACGGATCGTAAATATTGCGAGCATTGCCGGCAAGGAAGGCAATCCCAACTTAAGTGCATACTCTGCTTCGAAGGCTGCGGTCATCGGCCTCACAAAATCTCTCGGTAAAGAGCTGGCAACCACGGGCGTATTGGTCAATGCGATCACACCAGCCTTTATACAAACTCCCATGAATGTGAATACGAGTGAAGAGACTTTGAAATATATGATCTCGAAGATTCCTATGAATCGAGTTGGCGAAGTCGAAGAAGTCGCCGCCCTGATCTCATGGTTAGCCTCGGATGAATGCTCCTTCTCCACCGGCGCAGTCTTCGATATTAGCGGGGGCCGTGCCACGTACTAAGATCCAGCCACTATGAAACTTCCCTTCTCGCTACGCGCTGCCTCATTAATTGCCGCGGTGATTGTTGTCTCGTTGGTCCTCGGTGGAGCCGTTTCTTATTTATTTCTGCAAAAGAGCCCTTCTGAACCTAAGTTTCCCCGATTGTTAAACATGCTGATCTGCCCTATCGCGCGATGGAGACCTTTGCGGCCTCTCAAAAGACAGATCTTCCTGCCGATTCCACTCCCTTTGTAAATTCAACATGCCCTGCACTCTCATCGACATGGGTCAAAGATGAGAATCAAAAGCCTGGGGTGAAAATGACTGCCGCCGACTGGAAATCGATGGATCTCTATGCAGCAAAGGGAAGCGCTTTATGGCTCGATCAAACCGCGGTTTCATGTGGTGCTCAAGTGAAAATCCACGCCGCGCTCTACTACTCTCAAAATTATCCGACTGTAAAAGGTCCTAGAACCTTTGCCGCCTGGCGCATTGGTTACTACAACGGAGCGGGAGCTCGAGAGATTTGGCGCTCCGCTCCTACTAAATTAAAGCCAGGTGTTTCAACGGTTTCCAAGGATGCAACGCGATATACCGAAGCAAATTGGCCGGTCACAACAACATTTACCGTTGGCAATGATTGGACCCCGGGCCTCTACTTAATTGTCTCGCTTTCGCCATTTGGAGTGATTGAGAATTTTGCACCTCTTGTAGTCAGAAGCCCTATCGGTTCATCCAAGTTAGTGATGATGAATTCATTTTTAACCTGGCAGATGTACAACAGTTTTGGTGGACGCTCTGGATATCAGGGACCTGGAAAAGATGGCATCGCTGATGAAGATGAACGTAGTCGTCTGGTCTCCTTTGACCGCCCATTGGTTGGTAGTGGCGCGTATTCAGTTCAGAGAGATGCGATTCCATTCATTCAATTTGCAGAGAAGCAGGGAATTAATATTGATGAAGAATCTGATTTAGATTTTAATCAGTGGCCATCAATCACCACCAAGTACTCGGGTGTAATCGTTGGGGGACACGCAGAGTACTTCACCCATCGAATGTTTGAGACGTTCATTGCGGCAAGAAACAACGGAACCAATATCGCAATCTTCGGAGGAAACACTGCCTACTGGCAGACGCGCCTTGAGCCTTCTAAGTACGGACCTGATCGCCATGTCGTTATGTATCGCTTTGCAACCGATGATCCAGACCGCAACCTCAGCGATGTAACAATTGAATTCAGCAATGAACGCATTAATACTCCACCGGATTTAATCTCCGGAGAGCAGACAACTGGGGTTCACGTTTACGGAACGGTAAAACCGGTGAGTATTCCCATCTGGTTACATGTTCCAAAAACAGATGTAATAAGTGGGATCTCGCCCGACACTGAGGTAGAGGCAACTACACCTAATCGCGCCTCCCCTCCCGGAGTCCATGTCCTCTACAGCGGCCTAATGTCATGGAGAGATGAAGCCAGCCATAAGACCATCAAGAAGCCTCCAGTGGCCCAAGTGGACTGGATCTCATTTCCTTCAGGTAGCGCACTTTTCAATGCAGGAATGACTACGTGGAGTTGCCAATTAAGTGATGCTTGTGTGGATATCTCGTACGGAAAGCAATCGCAAGATCTGATCCAATCGATCACCCTTCAGGTTCTTAATCTCTGGCAGATACCTAAGGTTGGTAACTCACTTAAATAGGCCTGAATCAGCTGCATTAGATTGATAATTTGGTCTTTCTATCGCCAAAGTTGGCATAAAACACACTCCCGCTAGGGTTAGCACTCGCTTTTTACCTGTGTGAACTCTGTGATTTTTGCCAAGATTGCCCCATTAGATAGGGGAAATTAATGAGCGCATTAGACCTTGCCAGATGGCAATTCGGTATCACCACCGTCTACCACTTCATCTTTGTGCCAATCACCATCGGCTCTGGCTTCTTAGTAGCTGGGTTACAGACCGCTTGGTACCGTACAAACAAGGACAAGTACCTCAGAGCTACTAAGTTCTTTGGAAAGTTATTCCTAATTAACTTCGCAATTGGCGTTGTTACAGGGATCGTTCAGGAGTTCCAGTTCGGAATGAACTGGTCCTCCTACAGTCGCTTCGTTGGAGATATCTTCGGCGCACCACTTGCCATGGAGGGCCTGCTTGCCTTCTTCTTGGAGAGCACATTCCTTGGAATGTGGATCTTTGGTTGGGATCGCCTCCCAAAGAAGTTGCACCTTGCCTCAATATGGCTTGGTGCAACCGGAACTCTTCTCTCGGCTTACTTCATCCTGGCAGCAAATGCCTTCATGCAACATCCAGTTGGATATGTACTCAATGGAACTCGCGGACGCGCAGAACTCACCAGCATCTTCAAAGTGCTGGGTAACTCAACTGCGGTCGCTGCCTTCTTCCACACAATCCCATCAGCATTCCTCACCGCTGGCGCACTCTTCGCTGCAGTTGGTGCCTGGATGCTCTTCCATAACAAGGATGCAGAAGTTGCTAAGCCAGCCCTGAAGATCGGTCTCATCACAGTCTTGATCTCCTTTGTTCTCGTAGCTGTATCAGGTGACACGACCGCACGTCTCATGACGACGCAACAACCAATGAAGATGGCTGCTGCAGAAGCTGTTTACAACACCAAGACCAATGTTCCATTCTCACTTCTCACAATCGGAACTCTCAATGGAAGCAAATCTGTCTTCCAGATCGGACTTCCATCTGTTCTCTCCTTCATGGCTACCGGCAATGTCAATGGAACGGTTGAAGGCGTAAATAACCTCGAAAAGAGTTACGAACAAAAATACGGTCCTGGTAATTACACCCCAAATATTCCATTTGCTTACTGGAGTTTCCGCTTGATGATTGGTTTCGGTGCTCTTACAGCGCTGATCTCACTGCTTGCACTTCTCTTCATTCGGCAAGGACGCTTCCCACGTAAACGTTGGTTCGTACGCAGCATGATTGTGCTGCCATTCCTACCAATCTTGGCAAACTCATTTGGTTGGATCTTCACAGAGAGTGCACGTCAACCTTGGGTTGTCTTTGGACTCTTTAAAACTTCAGCTGGCGTTAGCCCAGGGGTGAGCGCTGCAAGCGTTCTCTTCACAATGGTTGTATTCACCCTGCTCTATGGAGTACTTGCAGTGATCGAATTTGGTCTCATCCTTCGCACCATAAAGGTTGGCCCTGAAAAGACTAAAGAAGTCGATGCAAACTCCCAGACACTCACGATGGCTTACTAGGAGGAAATAAAAATGTCACTCAATTCATTCTGGTTCGTCATCATCGCAGTCCTGTGGATTGGATACTTCATCCTCGAGGGATTCGACTTCGGCGTAGGAATCTTGTTACCCGTTGTCGCTAAGAATCAAGCAGAACGTCGAGCAGTACTCACCACGCTTGGACCACTATGGGATGGAAACGAGGTATGGCTCCTCGTCGCGGGAGGAGCTACCTTCGCCGCATTCCCTGAGTGGTATGCCACTTTGTTCAGTGGTTTCTATCTACCTCTCTTCTTGATTCTGCTCTCACTTATCGTCCGAGGTGTTGCCTTTGAATATCGCAGCAAGTACGGCAGTGATAAATGGCGCTCACGTTGGGATCTAGCGATAACAATCGCCAGCTTCTTACCTGCTCTTCTTTGGGGTGTTGCCTTCGCCAACATTGTTCGCGGAGTTCCACTAACAAAAGAGCCTGCGGGATATATTCAATACTCCGGCGGATTCTGGAACCTTCTTAATCCTTATGCACTGCTCGGTGGTTTGACTACCCTCGCACTCTTCGTCTCTCATGGAGCCTTCTTCTTGGCTCTTAAGACTGATGGTGAGATTCGCGTTCGTGCCAACAAACTTGGGCAGCGCGTTGGATTGGTAACCGCTCTGCTCGCAGTGCTCTTCCTAGGATGGACCTTGTTAGGTCTGACCTCTAAAGGTGGAGTCATCGCAGGTTCTGTAGTGGTGGTCGTCGCTTGGCTTACCGCATTAGCCGCAAATGCAAAGGGTCGCGAAGGCTATGCCTTCCTCTTCTCAGCAATTGCCACAGCAGCGGTTGTCATCACCTTGTTCACTGGCCTCTATCCAAATGTGATGCCAAACATCACCGCAGGTGGCCCAGGGCTCAACATCTTCAACGCCTCCAGCACCCACTACACCCTCGGTGTTATGACTTGGGTTGCAGTAGTTATGACCCCAATCGTCCTCCTCTACCAAGGTTGGTCGTACTGGGTATTCCGCAAGCGGATTAATCCAAACCAGATCTCTACCCCAGAGGTTGGAGTATTGGATACCGTCCACTAGTGAAACCATTTGACCCCCGGCTGCTGCGGTACTCCCGAAGCAGCCGGGGTTTTATTTTCACCCTAGTGTTGATCGCTACCTTAGGAGCCCTTTTAACCATCACGCAGGCGCTCTTACTTGTGGATTTGATCTGCAAGTTCTTCCAACATAAACGCACCTTTGCCTCTGTCCATGTCGAGGTTCTTACTCTCGCCCTCGTTTTTCTGGCAAGGGCGCTGCTGGCATATATCAACGACCGACTTGCAACGCGGGCGAGCAGCAAGATGCGAAATGAACTTCGCTCCCAAGTGATGGCAAAGACGCTGGAAAATGGTGGGGCTGATTCACAGGAGCAAGGAACAGCAGGACTCGCAGTACTTGTCACAAAGGGAATAAACAATCTGGACGGGTACTTTGCCAAGTTCTTGCCACAGTTATTTATCGCAGTAGTTGTTCCAATTTTAGTTGGCGTTACCATCACATTTCGCGATTGGAAATCTGGACTAATAATCCTGTTGACGATTCCCCTCATTCCAATCTTTGGAATTTTGATTGGTCGGTTTACCGCCAGCGCGACAGAGAAGAAATGGCAGACCTTAGGTTTGCTCAGCGGATACTTTCTAGATCTACTGAGTGGATTAACAACTCTTAAAGTTTATGGGCGGGAGAAGCTGCAAAGTAAGAAGTTGCATGAAGTGGGCGAG
>Ga0364867_10803_pt1 | contig 12039 bp, 10 predicted proteins | sample ExccelAu500001D4_3_FD_206915 | JGI IMG/M metagenome (GOLD analysis project Ga0364867, IMG submission 206915) | Enriched cells from Trout Bog Lake Hypolimnion, Wisconsin, USA - BchlTB.Aug13.5000.01.D4 | ecosystem: Environmental > Aquatic > Freshwater > Lake > Hypolimnion/Profundal zone | place...
TAGAGAAAGATAAGTTACAGTACAAAATCAAGGAGGCAAAATAATCATTAAGTAATAAATAATTCATCAATCAAATAAAAACAAACATATGAAAAACACTAACCACAACTACATTCTTACCGGTTCAACCGGCATCCTGGGCTCTCACATCCTTTACGAACTGATGATGGATATTCATAACAACAACTATGAGGGCAGGATTATATTGCTGCTGCGCAGCAGCAAAACGGCTACTTATTCGCAGCGATTCGCCGAGTTGTTTGGGAAAGATGTAATTCCTGATTATCTGAAAAATATTGATTCGGCACGTATCAGGCATAACAATATCACACTGATAGATTTTGATCTTAAATATATAGATGAGTATGAGGTAACCCGGCAACTGGGTGGTGAGCAGTTTCACCTGATACATTGTGCGGCTTCGGTGAACCTGGGTACCAATGCTTATGCGTTTGAAGAGATCAAGCACAATAATTACCTCGGCACGCTGAATCTGATACATAGCCTCCATGAGCACCTGAATAAAGTGAGCTATGTGAGCACGGCTTTTTCACTGAGTAGCAAAACCGGGCAAATACTGGAAAACAATACCGCACGCCATGAGGATGACTACCGCAACTACTACGAAAAATACAAGGTGCAGACTGAACAGGAAGTGGCCGAAATTTGCGCCGCTTACGACCTGCCGTACCAGATATTCAGGCCAAGCATTATATGTGGCCGGCTTGTGGACTATCCGCACCATGTGATACCCAAGTTCCTTGTATTTTATCTGTTTGGCGCTTTCTTTTTTCGGGCCAAGCAGGCTTACGGCGACCAGCATATAAGGATAGTAATGAACCTGACATCGGGCCTGAACCTGATACCTGTGGACTATGCGGCCAAGGCAATAGTAAGGGCGTGCAAAACCGATATTAAGGAACTGAATATAGTGAGCGAAAGAAGCGTGAAGAACACGACCACTATACCCGAAATGCTTCGGCTTATAGGCTGGAAAAATTATGAATTTATGGATACGATGCCTGAAGCTCAAACCGCTGTGGAGAAACTGTATTACCGAACCGTGGGTGCGCAACTGAACAACTACCTGAATACACCGGAAACTGAGGATACCCGGTTCAACATCAGTGTATTGAATGAACTGATGCATGATATTGGCGAGCCGGATGTGGATACCCACTTCAGTGACCTGTGCAACTATGCTGTGGCTCGCGGATTTAATAACCTGCTGGCGTAAAGGGTTTACCACAAAGGGCACGAAGAATTACACAAACTACACAAGATCAGAAATTTTAAAAGAAAGGGCACAAAGCCATAAATAAATTGAAAAAATACAATTAAGCAGGACCTTAAAATAAATTTTAAAAATAGAGCTCATGAACCAGACAATCAATACCAACAATGTAATGGATAAATATATTGCGATGCTAAGGGAAGCGGTTCCTGGATTTTGCCGGGAAGATATGGATACTCCGCTCAGTGAATCGGGGATACACAGCCTGGATACAGTGATTATCAGGGACAGCCTGGAGCGGCATTTTGGTTTTGAGATAGCAGATGATGACTGGTACAGGTTTGGCACTATAAGTGAGTCCATAGCGTTTATGGCAGCAAGGAGCTTGAAGGAGCAGCAGGTTTACAGCCTTGAGAAAGCAGGTGTGCTATATCGCAACAAGGACATACAGATGCCGCAGATGGCAAATTCGGGACTCTCGGAAAACTGGCTGCTTAAGGAAATGGGCGATATACACTGGCAACTGCTGAGCCGTGGTATGGAGCAGAAAACATCTGAGTTTACTGATGCCCAGGGCAACCGGCTGTATGCTGCGTTTATAAGGGTTAATTATGCGGTTAGTCCGCTAGACCAGTTTACTGAAAATGATGTGCTGCAAATGAAGGGAGAGATCAAGCGTTTTGGAGACTTCTCTTACCTGAGCGCCATAAAGGGGAAGAGTGGCGACAAGCATCTGAAAGCCAATATGATGACTAGCTTCTCGGCCAGGAAAGCAGGTGATAATAAGCAGATAGCCAAATGTGCATCAATGAACCAAAGGGTCAATCATATAGAAATGCTCAGGGATACTCCGGAATTTTACAACCAACACAGATTGCTGAAGAAGAATATGCTTACTGAAGTGGAATCGAACGGGTATAAATTCCTGTTGTGTGGTGATGTGTTGGCTGCTACAGTGCATACGATAAACCCACATTATGAAATAAATGGTGTAGGGCTGCTTTACTTTGCCGCATACCCTATCATTGCCGATGAATGCACTACTGAATTTATGAAAAAGAACCTGGGCATTAAAAACTATGATGCCTGCTACCATACTACCCACCGCGATATCTTTTACTTTGCCAACTGCAACAGTGATGAGACAATAAGGGTGGAACTGAATACGCTGGAGCACCTGGAAGGTGACCGGGTGAAATATGCTACATCCTTATTCCGGGAAAGTGATAATAAACTGATGGCGCGGGTATTTACCGTGAAGCAAAAATCTTAGAAAAAACAGGACCATTAACGGTTATTAATATAAATGGAATTTTATGGCATGGTTATTGTCTTTTGCAGATGCATGGCCGGAAGCAAGAAGCAAAACGTATTGCGCATTATACTGATTGCGATATTGACAATAATGGCAGGCGCCGGTGGTTACTTGGTATGGTTATCTTATCATTACAAACATATTATGATGCGGCGACTGCCAGAAATGGTGGCTAGTGGCAGCGATAGTGTGAACCATATTTCATTTGAAGACATAAGTGTTAATATTTTTAAACGGCGTATCACCATCACTGATCTTAAGCTATGGCCAGATCTGGAACAGGTGAAAGCACTTAAAGAACAGCACCGCCATACGCCCCCTACCCTCTCTACTGTAGAAATTGCCTCACTGGAGGCATGGGGCATTGCCTGGGGTGACCTGGTAAGTAAGCGCTCGCTGGATTGCGATAAAGCGGTGGTGCATGACCTGAAATGGAAAATGATATGCAAGCCGAACCAGCCGGATTCAACTATCATTCATGACAAAGAGACAACGCCATATATTGGCAGGACTACAGTGAAGAGTGTTAGCTTTTTGAAGCCCGATATCACTTATGAATACAGGGGTAAAAGTGAACACTTTACCTGCAATATGAAGGGGGGTACAGCTACGCTGAACAGCTTTGTATACAATGCCGACCTGACTAAAGACACCAGTGTGTTTCTGTATGCAAGGAGCGGGAAGGTACGGTTTGACAGTTTCCTGTTTCAAAAACCATCCGGTCATTACAGTGTAGTGGCCCCGGATCTCGATTTTGAAACTACACCCAATACGGTAACCCTGGAGCTGGTAAAAATAAAGCACATGGTAAACCAGGACCCTGTAACCGGGAAGGAAAAAGAAAACTACAACCTGGGCTTTCCGGTTATTGAACTCGAGGGATTTAACTGGAACAGGCTGATAACCAATGGAGTATTAAGGATACCTGTAGTAACTGCCTCAGCGCCTACTATAGAGATTAGGTACCTAAGGGAAAACGCATCCAATGGCGGAAGAAAAGGCAGCTACCCCAACCAATTGCTGCTGGAGGTGGGCCTGAAAACCAATATTGAAGAACTAAACATTAAGAAAGGCCATTTTAAATATACTGAGGTAACGAAAAAGGGTGATGAAGGGGTGATATTGTTCACTGGCATCAGTGGCAGGTTCAGCAACATAACCAATATACCCAAACTCATAGCCAGAAATAAGTTATGCAGAGCGAACCTGGAGGGAAATTTTATGGGCAAAAGCCATGTAGTGGCCAATTTCGAGCTGGGGCTGGCTGATAATAGCGGGCGTTTTAAGATGGAAGGAATTGTAAAGAACCTGGAGGGCAATGAAATAAGTCAGCAGGCGCAGGTGTTCACTTTTGTGAAGGCGACTTCCTTTCACCTGTCGCATATGGATATGCATATTGAGGGCGACGAAACTTATGCAAAAGGCAATTTCAAGGTGCTTTATGAAAACCTGAAAATTTCGTTGTTTAAGTTCAACAGCAACGAAAGGGAAGGCAAGCACGGACTATTTGCATTTGCCGGCAGCGCGCTGGTACTCTACCCCAGCAATCCAATGCCGGGCAAGGATATACGAACCGCCAGTACTTCATTTGCGCGCGACACTACTTTGGGCTTTATAAGTGTATTGTGGCAGAGCATGTATCGTGCAGTAAAGAAGACTGCAGTGCGCGAACAGTCTATTGTTACAATATCTGACGGGCCTGAAACCGGGAAAGGAGAACAACCGAAGAAAGGCTTTTTTAAGCGGCTGTTTGGGAAGAAGAAGTGAGCCGCTTATACTTTATGGCAGTAATTAGCATCGAATGCCTTAAGTGGTATATTGTATGCCTAATGAGCAAATAACCTGAGGGCAATATTATTTCCCCAATGAAGTAAAAATCATAAAACGAAATTTAAATAGTTATTTATTATTAAGTTTTAAACGCAGCAAAACAACCTGATAATGCTGGAAATTTGTTTTATTTTTACCTTCAAAAATCGGGCAATTGAAAACAAATTTTGCTTTCCTCATTCTATGTTTGGTTACTTTTACCTTCTGCAAGAAGAAGGCTAATCCTCCTTATACAACCATGACTGCTAATATATGCGGCGACAGCACCTGGACAATAACGGGGATTACAACGAGCAACCAAAATGGCACCATTCAGATAATGGGCAACAGGACTGCTACAAGAGAGAGTATAGTACTGCTGATAAATAACTATGAACCGGGTAACCTAACCTTCCCGATACGAAATACCGGTATAGGCATTAACCCAAACTATTCTACAGCTTATTACTCAACCAGCAGCCTGACTGAACTTTCGATAAGCGGTGCGATATCCATGACCGGTATGACAGCAACTACTATCTCCGGCAACTTTGACTTCACTGATAATGTGCATGGGCATATTACGGGTACTTTTACTGCGCCACAACCCTGATATTTTTCTTACCCCAACTTTTCAACTTGATCCTCTTTTTGTAGCATGTACGGGAACACAACCCACTATATTGCCAATACTCAAACCGCTGAAAGCATTGTAAATACTGTATTTCACTTACTTTGCCTTACTTACATTTGAGGTTGTTTCAACAATTTTTGTTACTCTATTGTTACTTTTAGAAAAGTTTGTTTACCTTTGGTGTTTATTCCGATGAAAGTGAGCCACCCATTCCGGTGAAAGTGAGCCAGTAGAAGACGTTTACAGAATGGGTGATTAAAGGTAGCTTATTTTATTTTTTCGCAGTGATTCTCCTTTGAGTTCGATTCTGTGGGCCGAAGCTGCCAATCTGTCCATTATTGCATCTGCAAGAGTTGGCTCATTTATATATTCGTACCAAGACTTTATCGGTAACTGAGATGTTATGATAGTGGCTGCTTGTCCGTAACGGTCTTCAAGTATCTGCAATAAAGCGAGTTTTATTTGATGGTCCAATGGTTGTAATCCAAAGTCGTCAATAATAAGTAATGGTGTTTTGGCTATCTGATTTAGCCATTTGATATAGGTTCCATCTAACCTGGCGGCAGCCAGAGATTCTATAAAACGATTCATAGCAAAATAGAGGGTTCTGTATCCAAGCATACATGCTTGCCGACCCAGGGCGCAGGCCAGGTAGCTCTTCCCGCAACCAGTGCTTCCGACTATTAATACATTTTCTGATTTGTCTATAAACTGGCCGTCACAAAGCTGTAATAATTGCTCCTTACTAAGGCCTCGTTGCGTCCCGGTATGTACCTGTTCGGGCAAGGCATGGAAGCGCAATTTGGAAAGACGCAGGTAAAGCTGTGTACGGGTTTGACGCCGGTGTTGCAGTTCGGCATCTGCCAGCATTGCGACCAGAGCATGCGCGTCTGGTTGCTGGTGGAGGGGCATTTCTAATGCGGCTTCATACCGTTTGGCCATGCCGGAGAGCTTTAGCTCCCGGAGTTGTTCTACTGTACTTCGTGTGTTCATCTTTGGTTGTTTTATTTGTTGTATAATAAATGTGTTTGATTGTGTTATTGATAGGCTTCAGGCCCCCTCAGATTGGTATGTTCGGGCATGGTAAATAAGGATCCCTGCTGCATCATTTCTAGTGTATCCATATTATTGGACAATATTGTGCTGATCGTATTGTAGTTATAGATTTGCCCGGTCAAGGCTCTTTTACAGGCTGCTTCAAGGCGCTGTGGAGTATATGCTTTTGAAAGGCGGATGATGCCTAAGCAAGCATTATAGGTCTGTTCGGTAAAATGACGGGCCTTTAATACCATGAGTATATACTCATGTGTACATCGTCCGACCTTCAGGGCCTGCTCTATAAAATACTGATCGTCCCATCCACGTTGTTCCATATAAAACTGATGATTTTGGGGCATGTGCTCTTTAACTGTAGAATAGCCATGCCGCTTATAGCTTCGTATATGTATGGCAATACGGGTATTGAGCAGGTAGAGTTCTACAGTATCGCTGTCATAGACCGCAGTAATGGTTTTGCCAATATTGTTAAAAGGTACGCTGTAATGATGCCAGTCTTCGCCAAGGGTAACATGGTAGTTCTTTTGTACTTTGGCCTGTACCCTGTGTTTGACCTCATAAATGCTTGCTGGTAGTGGCTGAAGCAATGGTTTTTCTTCACGAATAAAACAATCCAGGCGGCAGTGCTCCTTTTTCTGGAAAGGGCGTTTGTGGTGTTGGGAAAGCAACTGGCGGATATGGATATTAAGTTCCTGGAGACTGAAAAAAGTCTGGTTGCGCAACATGGCATAAACACGCTGATAGACAAATTTCACCTCGCTCTCTACGGGCGCTTTATCCTTAGGCTTTCTCACCCGGGCAGCCGTCAGCATAATGTTGTTATGCAAGGCCCATTGCTGGAGGGTTTCTGTAAATACCGGCTCATACCGGCAACTTTTACTTACAGCCGTCTTCATATTGTCGCATTTAAGGCCCTGGGGAGCCCCTTCAAACCACGCAAGACATTCGTTGAGCGCTCTGATCACATTGGGCTGCCTGGCATCAGCAAGGGCTATAGCGAAGCTATAGCCGCTGTATGGCAGCACGCAAATAAAAACAGGGCAGGCTATCAGTTCTCCGGTCTGCTTGTCGGCGTAATGGAGCATATCACCTGCAAAATCAATCATCATCACTTCCCCTGGCTGATAGCTGAAATGCATCGTGGCATTCTTCACCTTTTCATGCTGGCCAAACAAATCACAGAACTGGGAATACTCATAGCCATCAGCACATTCCAGTTTGTATTCTTCCCATAGCAGGTGTTTTGTGACCCCGGTTCGCCTTAGTTCGGCTATGAAGTACTCAATACGGGACTCCAGATCAGCACGCCTTGGATCGGGCCTGGCCTGCCTGGTATCTGCATACACAATGGCTGATAGCTCTGCGTCTCCAAGCTCCTGTAGCCCAGCCAGACTCCTTCCACCCGATAACAGGCGCTCCTTGTATTGCTTGACCGTATTGCGAGAGAGCTGCAGCTCTCTCGCAATACGGCGCTCTGAAAAACCCTTCTCTAATTGCTGGATAAGTAACCGTAATTGTTGCATTGTTACGAGATTATTGGACATTCATTTGTTGGTTGAACAACAAATGAATACTGATTAATAATCTGTAAACGTTAAACCTACTGGCTCACTTTCGCCGGAATGGCAGTCGCGCCAAAAACGAGTGGCTCACTTTGCCCGGAATAGCTGTGAATTATCCCCGAAATATATCAAATCAGGGGTGGCTCACTTTCACCGGAATCAGTGGCTCAGTTTGACTGGAATCAGTGGCTCAGTTTGGAGCGGAATATACACCTTTGGGGAACATTATACAACGAAAGGAAAACAAAAGCCTAAAACCCTTTACAGGAGATAACAACATTAGTTAACCAAGTAACAAAAACCAAAAGTAACATGAGCATCAAACTTAGAGAACGCAAAAATTCGGATAACACCACAACATTAGTTTTAGACATTTACCACAATGGTAAACGCTACTATGAGTTTCTAAAGCATTTAAAACTAATCACTAAACCAACTTCACCGATAGACAGGCAGAAGAATAAAGAGAATAAAGCATTAGCCGAAAGCATCAGAAATAAAAGAGCGCAAGAGTTGGAAAGTTCCGATTACCAGGTTGCAACCAAATATAAAAACAAGGTTGATTTTTTGGAATACTTTCAAAAGTTCATAGACAATTACAAGAAGAAAGATAAGCGTGTTATCGGTAGTACCCTATTTAAATTCAAAGAGTTTCTTAAAGAAAACAACATCAAAGGGCTTACCATTAATCAGGTAAATGAAAGTTTGGTTATTGATTTCAAAGACTACCTTTTAGAAAAATTGAACGGTGAAAGCCCTGCTAATTATTTCAGCAAGTTTAAGAAGGTTTTAATCACAGCTACAAGGGATAAAGTAATAAACCTTAACCCGTCTGCAAATGTTTCTGTAAAGCGTGTAGAAGGGGTTAAAAAAGAGATTTTAACTATGGAAGAAATACAGCAATTAGCGGCAGAGCCGATTACTAACAATGAAGTAAAAAGAGCCTTTATTTTTTCCTGTTTTACAGGTTTAAGATTCTGCGACATTATAGCCCTGAAATGGGAACACCTGAATTTAAAGAATAAGCAATTGGCAATAGTGCAATCAAAGACCGGACATAAAGTTAGTCTTAGCTTGCATGATACTGCAATCAGCATTTTAGGAAAACAAGGTATAAGCACCGAGCCTGTTTTCAATTTGCCATCTCATACCGCTTGCCTGAAAGATATTAAGCATTGGGTAAAAAAAGCCAAAATAGAAAAGAAAATCACATGGCATTGCGCCCGGCATTCATTTGCAACAAACATTATTTTCTTTGGTGCAGATGTGAATACAGCAAGTAATTTATTAGGACATACCACCCTTAGATATACCCAACGTTACACCCATGTAGTAAATTCGCTGAAAGAAAAAGCTATTGATAATTTACCTTCGGTAAGTTTTTAAATAGTCGAAATGATAGTTAAAGCACCAAAACCAAATATTAAGGAGGAACAATCCGAAAAAGAGTTAAAACCGGATTCCAAACTTATTAACCCAAGTTGCTAGTTAAAGAGAAAAAGTAAAGAGCATTGCAGATATAGTTATTTTTGAGTTACCACACTTAAAAAACTATTACAATGCTCTCAGAAAACAAAGTTATAGCTCTTTATTGTATAGTGGATGACCTTTTAAAGGCAATGCGGCATCGCGAAGATATTCGGGTCAGAGTAAAAGACAGCGAGATCATTACGACTGCGTTCGTGTCTGCTTTGTATTTTCATGGACATATGGACAATGCTAGAATGTTCATGAAAATAAAAGGGTATGTTCCGAAAATGCTAGATAAAAGCAGGTTCTGCCGGAGGCTGCATAGAATAAGTGAGTTGCTTTATACCCTGTTCAGTCAAATTGGACAAAAGTTAAAGGACATGGCTGGAGCTGCCGATTATCTACTCGATTCGTTTCCCGTTCCAGCCTGTGATAACGTGCGTATTTTTAAGGAGCAAAGGCTTGGCAATGAAGGTTTCAGAGGCAAATGGTCTGCAATGAGCCGATGGTATTATGGTGTAAAAGTACAAGTGCTGACCCTTGAAGGAATACCTGTAGAGTTTTGTTTTATGCCAGGCTCACAAAGTGATGTACACGCCTTAACCAAACTCCCATTGTCTGTGGCGCCGGAAAGTAATATTTGGGCAGATGGAGCATACAATGACTACAAAATTGAAGATTTGATGTTGGAACAGGAAGGTATATGGCTACTACCAAGACGCAGAAGCAATAGTAAACGAAAGGATGCGCCATGGATCGACTACCTGAAACTACATGTCAGAAAAACGATTGAAACGCAGTTCTCATGTATCAAAGCCAAAATGCCAAGAAGCATCCATGCAGTAACAGCAAACGGTTATTATATAAAAGTCGCCCTATTTGTCATTGCTTATGCTTTTGAGAAAATCGTTCAATGACTAGCAACTTAGGTTAATAAACAAAAAAATAGCGTAACTGAAATTCCCCTGCAAACTGTAAGGCTCTGGAAAGCCCATCGAAAGCAAAAGACACAGTTACGCCGTTACGGCGTACCACATCATTTGCATTGCTTTCGATTATAAATTTTCCAGATTTAACAGTTTGCAACACTATGAGTAATACACTATCTTAAAATAGTTTTGGTTGTCGTTTTAGGTTTTCATTTCATGTTGTATTTAGGCTGCTAAAATACTATTCTTTTTTTTACTGTTTTGGTTCTTTGGGGCTGCACATCATTTTTTTTGAATTAATGCCTTAATAAAGTCCGGTATAGTTCCCTAAGCTAAAGCATTATTTCAAAAATAAATGATGGGGTAAAAATGTTCTCCAGCTAAACAGTATTACTGATGCTCCCGTTTGCGCCAGTATATCAGGAGCTTGTAATTAATTTGTTCACATACTACTTTATCTCAAATGCAGTATATTGTTCAAAAACTATATTATGTACATGATAGTATCAGCAGAAACAACTATGCAATTATCAGAAGCGGTTAATAAATGGGTAAAAGACGGTAAATGGAAACCAATAGGGGGTATTGCTGTTAGTGATACTCTGCGTGAATTTTATCAGGCAATGATATTGGAATAATCATTTCATTGGCTTAAATAAATGTTTATTAATGTTGATGCGGCAAATGATTGTCGCAATGAAATTTCTTTGTACCCTATAACTGAAAAATAAAATCCTTTTTTCACCGCCCCCTTTGTTAGCCTGTGCGGTGGATATGTGCCAGGATAAAAACTATTCCATCGGTGGCAGCGTTGGCAGAAAGCAAATGCAATGATTGAACCCCATTACATCACCTGTAGCCTTTTTGAGCGTGGGCTGTGATGTGATGGGGTGAAAGAATTGCTTTTGCTGTGCGTGTGCCGTGCGTGGGTGTGTGCGGTGGCCCGCCATGACGGAATGAATAGCAATATGAGAGCATCCTTAGCCCTTAGATGCTGTTTAATACATATTTCCCTGCATCATAATTGCCCCCCTGCCAAATGCCTGCAAATGCGAAATATTGCGTAATGAATGCAGTGGGCGGGGGCGGACAAAAAAGAAAAGGAATTGGCGTATCTATAGGGGTGAAGCGTTGGCATGATAATAAGCGTGGAATTTCCCCCTATAGATACTATGCCAATGGAAGTGGTGCATAGGCGTGGCGTGGGCTTTGTGCGATTGCCTGCCGGAGACACCACACCAATAAACCGGAGTTGAGGATATATTCAAAAGCTAAATTGAAACTCTGCAGCCGGGTAAATCAAAAAAGATGCGTTTCAAATGTTTTGATCGTGTCTTGATGCTGTCGAGGGTAAGAGAGAAAGCTAAATCAGGGTACTGGTGCTGGGATGGGCGTGCTTTTTTTAGCTGCTATTTTAAAGCCACTTATGGGATAATAAAGGTATTACAACTGCTCATTTAATCGAGCATTAAATGTAAAAAATGATTGAGTAAAATTAAATACTGGTTACCCTTATAGTAGGTCTTTTCCATATTTCAAGAACTACTCCAGGATAGAAATCAGATTGCATTTTATTTGTTTTAGCATCCTGCCAAATGCATTTATATAATCCATCTGGAGTTTGCATTTCGATTGTCATTGTATGTCTCTTATTGGATTTTAAATTGACAATATCACCAGCATTAAAAGTGTTTTCCATAAAAAGCTTAAATTTTAATTCGCAACAGCAAATGTAATATACAACCCATAAAAAAATGGCTTTTATTTTTAGCTTTGTAATGCCATATCAAAATTATTAAATCATGCTCGAAAAAGAATGCGATGAAGTGTTACAATTTTTATCAGATAACCCGACTGATATTTCTGTCAGAATTAATTGGTGGTTTCATTCTTTGAAGCCAAAATTTCCAAATATTTCAGATTCTGATTTAGAAACAATTATTTTCACCCTATATACTGACAAAAATATAGATTCAGAAAATAATAAAATACCAACATCTGCAGTTGCCCCAATGATTTTATTTTCAATT
>Ga0364867_10804_pt1 | contig 12039 bp, 12 predicted proteins | sample ExccelAu500001D4_3_FD_206915 | JGI IMG/M metagenome (GOLD analysis project Ga0364867, IMG submission 206915) | Enriched cells from Trout Bog Lake Hypolimnion, Wisconsin, USA - BchlTB.Aug13.5000.01.D4 | ecosystem: Environmental > Aquatic > Freshwater > Lake > Hypolimnion/Profundal zone | place...
GGCAGCAACATAGACAATTTCTCAGGCTTCGCACGGCTCGATCATATCAACATTCGGCGCGACAACCATAAGCTGGCGCTCGATTCTGTGATCGTCCGTTCGTTTGGCGATAGCACCAACAAGACTATGGTCATTCAGAGTAATGCACTGGTGGCTAAAATAAAAGGAGATTACCGGCTCTCCAAACTTCCGGCTTCTTTCCAGTATTATTTGTCTCGGTACCTTCCCGATTACATAAAGGCACCACAAAAAACTGCGCCAGACCAAAATATTGAGTTTACCGTGAGCACTAACAACATAGACAGCATTCTCGCCCTGACCGTCCCCTGGATCAGGGGGTTCGATACTGCCTACCTCAGCGGAATCCTTAACACAACCACGAAAAACTTGTCACTTGTGGTGAATGTGCCCTATGGTACGCTGGGTAAATTCCATCTTAGCAATGTAGCCATATCCTGTATGGGTAACCTCAACAACATAAGCATGAATACCACCATAGACAATGTGGTTTTTGGCGACAGCAGTGTATCCGGATCTTTCGGCATGACCGCCTCGCTGGGAAATGACTCGTTGAATTTTAATCTGGCAACCACAACTCCGGATTCGTCCAGCAGTATCGCGCTAAACGGGCGCATCAATGCCATTCATGATTCCCTTTTCCTGTCCATAGACCCTTCATCTTTTTATCTCAATCAGGTGAAGTGGGACATTGCCGGAGGATGTAGTGTGACTTATGCCGATAAGTACCTCGATGTAAGCCACCTGAACATTACGTCTGCGCTTCAAAAGATCAGTGTGCTGTCCAGCCAGCAAAATGGTGATCAGACCATCTTGGTGAATACAGAAAATATTGATCTGGGTCAACTGGGTGCGCTGGCCGGCCTCGGATACTATCAGCCAGATGGAAGAATGACGGGGACACTCAAAATCAACAACCTGCTTACACGGCCTTATTTCAGTGCCAACATCAGTGCAACAGGCATAAAGTTTGCATCAGACACTATAGGTTCTGTTTCATTGATTGGCGATTACGATATAAGCCGTAAACTGGCAATTATCGATCCTCAGACCGGTATTTACTTCAATGACGGATCTTCAGTAACCGCGGCTGGAAAAATATCATTCGACAGTAATATTAATCAGCAGTTAGATGGGGTAATTCAGTTCAATAATGCACCGGTTGCCGGCTCATCCGCATTTTTAACCGGTATTTTCAGCCATCTCAAAGGCACGGTGAGTGGCAAAATTGCCATCGGCGGAAAAAGCTATGCGCCGGAGATAGACGGAACGCTGCAAGTAAAGAATTGTGCTTTCTTATTAGATTATATGGGTACTGCCTATAAAATTCCGGACGCCACAGTTCGCGTCACCAACGACCGTATATCACTGATAGACGTAACTGCCTATGACCAGTACAAAAACACAGCGCAGGTGACCGGTTATTTTGCGCACCACTTGTTTAAGAATATGTACATGCACATCAATGTCAGATCCGACAAGTTTGAAGTGATGAAGATTAACAAAGCCGACAACAACTATTTCTACGGATACGCTATAGCCGGCATGGATTCATTTACGGTCACCGGCCCGTTTAATGACATTTACCTAAACGCTTACAATATTTTTCCTGCAGGTAAGAGCCGTATATACATCCCGGTTCCTTCATCGGTCGATGCTAGCACATATAGCTATGTGTCTTTCAGATCTTACGGAAAAGCGCCGGAAAAAGCAGTAAAGAAAAATAACGTGAAGATCAATGTGAATATAGATGCTAATATGAATAATCTGGCAGGCATCACAATTTTGCTGGATCCGGTCTCAGGCGATGCCATCGATGCACAGGGTGAGGGTAACATACAACTGAAAATGCCCGCCAACAATGATATGCGCATCACAGGGGGTTTCAATATAGAGTCGGGTACCTACACCTTTACTTTTAAACAATTATTGAACTACAGCAAACAGTTTAAGCTGAATACCGGTAGCACGATCTTTTTTAAAGGGCCTTTTGCCGCAACCACCCTCGATGTTTTTGCTACCTATACCGTTAAGGCGCGCCTGTACGACTTGCTAAGCATTACAGAACAGGCAACACTTTCTGCTTCGGGCACGGGCGCATCTAATACCGACCTGGTAGACGCTAAGCAGTTACAGCCTGTGAACATACTGCTGCATATGCAGGACCAGATTTTCAGCCCGAGGCTGACCTTTGACTTGGACCTGAACAATAAAAGTATGGAGAGCAATCCGGCCTATACCAAACTCCAGCTCATCAATCAGGATGACCGGCAAAAGCTGGATCAGGTAGCATCGTTGCTACTCACGAATAGTTTTATGTCGCAGGAAGGATTGTTCGGAAAGAACTCCGGAGGCACCCTCGCACTTAACAACATATCTCAGATTTTGTCGGGTACGGTCTCTACCGGCCTGACCAACGTGGTGAACAAACTAACGGGTCAGAATAAACTTAATATTAACGTCAACTATCAGAATTATAACTATGCTGACGCCGGTAACTTTCTTAGTAGAAACCAGATTACCGGTACTGTAAGTAAGAATTTTCTGAACGACAGATTGATTGTAGAGGCCGGTGGTAAGTCAGACTGGGCGGCAAATGCGGTAGCTGCTTCTTATTTGTCCGGCGACTTTAAAGTGCAGTATTTGCTGAGCCCTTCGGGCAAACTAAGGCTCAATGGTTTCAGTACCAGCGATTTTGATGTGACGCTCGAACGTCAGATAGTAAAAAATGGCGTGGGAATATCTTGGCGAAAGGCGTTTGATAACATCCATGATTTTCTGGGAAGTGACAAAAAACCTAAACCTGCCAAACAAGAAACTGAGAAAACCCCCATCAACGCGGTCAAAGACAGCACTTCGCTCAAATTAGGTCATAGTTCAGGCCTGAACTATGAAACCGGCAAGTAAACTTTAAAGTGATTTGATTCTTTGCAGGATAGAAGTGGTAGAATAGCCCTCTACAAACGGAATCACAGCCACAGACCCTCCATAGCTGGTCACAAAATCCGCACCAACAATAGTCTCAAAAGTGTAATCTCCACCCTTCACCAGAACATCCGGCCGTATTAATTCTATAAGCTCCAACGGTGTCTGTTCGTCAAATAGGCAAACTGAGTCTACACATAGCAGCGATGCTAACTGAAAGGCTCGGTCTTGTTCATTGGTCACTGGCCGTTCCGGGCCCTTGAGTTGCCGCACTGACTGGTCGGTATTGAGGCCTAAAACCAAAATATTACCCAGGCTTGCGGCCTGAACTAGTAGTTCTAGGTGGCCATGATGCAAAATATCGAAACAGCCATTGGTGAAAACAATTTTTTTCTGTGCCGCACGCCATACATTGGCCTCAAATTTCAGGGCATCAGGGCTCATTATTTTCCGCTGTATCCACGAGCGTTTGTCCATGTAGTTTTTTATTGTAGAGGTGGATAAATGAAAAAGAAATAATACCTAAAACAACGATCACCGCTGCTTGCACGGCCCAGGCTATCCAGCCGAATGCCTGAGCAGGTATATCGCCCACTTTATAGGCCGTCAGTATCTCAGCCACCAGCAACGTGTACATGCCTATACCGCCGGGTGTAATGATCATGCCAATACTGCCATAAACCAGCACGACAAGTGCCGCCAGAATGGTTAGGTGAAACGATGCCAATACAGGCAAGCCCATAAACCCGAAATAGATCTGCAGGGTATACATAGACCAAATGAGCACCGTATAACCCAGAAAAGCCCACCGGCTTTGCATGCGCAAAATCGACGATACGCCATGGCTCATTTCTTTGATAAACTTGCCGATCGCATTTTCGCGGTGCCGGCGGTAGATTGCTATCAGTGAAATAATAGCTGCTACCAGAACCAGGGCTGCAATAATAAAAACACTTTCATGTTTTTTTACATAGTTACCAAAACGATGGCTGAATGCTACTACATAATCGCTGATGATAGAAGCCTGCAATGCAATTGCCAGAATCCAAAGAAGGATAAGGCAAACAATATCCCAGGCTCTTTCTGCAAGAATAGTTCCAACCAATTTGTGCGGAGGCACTTTTTCATATCGCGCCAGTATCGTGCACTTCGCAACTTCGCCCGCACGCGGTATGCCCAGATTTACAAAGTAACCTATGAAAACCGCAAAAGAAGTATTGATAATGGTGGGGTTTACATCTATCGTTTTCAGCAGTAACCGCCAACGCAACGCCCTGAAAAAATGAGACAAAAAGCCAATAAAAAATACCGGTATAAGGATCGGCAGATTTACGTGCTTCAATGCAAACAAAAGATCGCTCTCCTCTTTTGGCGTCAGCTCATGAATCATATGATATATGATCCATATGCCCAGCCCGAAAAAGATCACATATTGTAAAATTGTAAGCAGGACCTTTTTCATAAGCAGTCAGAAGGCATTACAGGCTATTGTCCTCCTTGGGGAAAATGATGGCCGGTTTGAATGTTTTAGCCTCTTCAAACTCCATAGAGGCATAGGATATAATAATAACAGTATCGCCAACCGAAACTCTCCGGGCGGCCGGGCCATTCATACAGATCATGCCACTACCCCTAGTTCCCTTGATCACATAGGTCTCTAAGCGCTCTCCGTTTTCTATATTCAGCACCTGTACTTTTTCGTTTTCAATGATGTTGGCAGCCTCCATCAGGTTTTCATCTATAGATATACTACCGATGTAGTGAAGATTGGCCTCGGTAATTCTTACCCTATGTATCTTAGACTTAAGGACTTCTATTCGCATAGCGGGGCAAAGGTAACAATTTGCGGCATAGCATGGCTGTACCTTATTGTAAAGGGTGCATTTCAAATTTTCGCAGATAATAATTCGTAACTTGTGAATGAATCAAAACACTAGGTCATGACAAAGGAAGAATTTCTGCAAGCATGTGAGTCTCGTTATGATGAGCTCCGATCATTAGGTAAATTGGATAATTTTTATGATTATGAGAAGGAGTTTGTGTCTATATGGCAAGACATGGGCAGGGAAGTTTTTGAGAATAATTTAGGTGCTGTTTCACGCGATAAGCGTAAAAAAAAACCTCACGACTCTGGGTTGGGTGACAATAAATAATAGCCATCCGTTTAGTAAAGGTCATAATGGATTTCAGGTAAGTAGTTTAATGCAGGAGAAGATGGTTTATGTAGGCCATCTAGAGTGTTATCAAAAAAGCAATGAGATACTTGAAAAACTTCTGTCTGTTAAAGTAAGTGCAAGTCAGGTTTACCGTATTACCGACAGTTATGGGGAGCAGATAGGAAAAACAACTGAAAGGCAGGAACGGACACTAACGCCTGTGAATGAAAATGAAGTACTATATGCTGAAGCAGATGGCGGGATGATATTGACCCGCAAAGACGGCTGGAAAGAAGTAAAGGTTGGCAGGCTTTTTAAATCAGGCGACTGCATACATGCAAGCCCTAAGCCAGGCCAGATAAGCCATTCGCAGTATATGGCACATCTCGGGAACAGTAAAACCTTTTGTCGGCAAATGGAGGATGTAATAGATGCATATGAAGTCAATGGAAGCAGCCTTGTATTTATCTCCGATGGAGCTTCATGGATTAGAAATTGGATAGAAGATGCGTATCCCAACGCAATATCAATACTTGATTATTACCATGCAGCAGAGCACCTTCATCAGTTCGCAGAAAAACACTTTCCAAATCAGAAACGACGAAAGGATTGGACAGACAGGCAAAAGGAGTTGATTCTGCAAAGTAAAGTCACTACTGTAATCCGTAATATCAAAAGACTAAATGCAGGCAAAGCAGCACAACAACTGATTGACTACTATCAAACCAACAAGGATCGAATGGACTACAGCAGATACACACAAATGGGAGCAGGCATAATTGGTTCTGGAGCGATTGAATCTGCTCATCGAACGGTGGTTCAAAAGAGAATGAAATTGTCTGGTCAAAGATGGTCAGCCGCAGGTGCTCAAAACATGCTCAATCTCCGAGTCACCAGTATGAATGGTAGGTGGGATAAAATAATCGCATTAGCAAAATATAACTTTAAAGAGGCCGCTTAACCCGCGAAAATTTGAAATGCACCCATTGTTAATATAGATGTGTGAGAACATATGACAAAGTCCATGCATCAAATTGTGCCCCGCTTGTTATCCGTAATATGGAAAACTCCTTATCTTGTGCCACATGATTGAAAGTCGGCAACTCCGCTTGGAGGTTTGTTTCTCGCCTGCCTTGCTGCATCTCTATGATACCAGAGATACGGTTGTGGTCATCATTGACATATTCAGGGCTACTTCTACTATAACTGCAGCGCTTCACAATGGCGCACGCAATGTCATACCGGTTGCTTCGGTAGCCGAATGCATAGAATTGGGACTCACCATCCCCGATAGCATAACTGCGGGCGAGCGTGATGGCAAAGTCGTGCCGGGCCTTCAGTGTGGTAACTCGCCCCTTGAGTACCCTCGTTCCGTAATAGAACGTAAATCCCTTATTCTTACAACTACAAACGGTACCCGGTTGCTCCATATGGTAGAAAATGCACATCAGATCGTGATAGGTTCTTTTCTCAATCTGGACGTCATTTGTGATTATTTATTACAGCAGAATAAGAATGTGCTTTTAGGTTGCGCTTCCTGGAAAGACCGGTTTAATCTGGAAGATACCTTATTTGCTGGTGCCGTAGTAAACCGCCTCCAGCCAAATTACGCTATGAACTGCGATAGTGCCAGAGCTGCCAATCACCTCTATCTGAGCTCAGGCGGTAGCAACTATCTTGATTTTCTTAAAGATAGCTCTCACTACCTTCGTTTGTCGGGCTTTGGGCTGGAGAAAGACCTTGCCTATTGCACTACTCCAAACCTGCATCCTGTTGTACCGGTGCTGAAGGGCAGAGAAATAGTTGAGGCATCGTGATCCCTTAAAAATGAAACCGGTGGATATATGAATCACGCCTCGCCTTTAGACATTATGCTTGCCCATGACCACTTTACCAGGTGGTTAGGTCTTCAGATAGATGCCCACGGCGATGGAATGTGCCAACTTCATTTTACCGTCAGGCAAGAAATGCTCAACGGATTTGGCACCATACACGGTGGCGTGCTATTCGCCGCTGCCGACAGTGCTTTTGCCTTCGCCTGCAATAGCCACGGCAAGCTCAATGTTGCCTTAGATGCCAGCATTAATTTTGTTCGTCCGGCAAAACAAGGTGAAATCTTATCCGTAAAAGCCGTAAAATTGCACCGGGGTAATAAAACCGGTTTCTACGACGTTATGATAACCGATTCCGCCGGAGAATTGATTGCAACATTTCACGGAACAGCCTACGATACCGGTCGCGATATCGCATAACTAGATCAGGTTCATATTGTTATTTAATTAAGAAGTGTTGTAAAAATAGATGTAACTACATACATTTGCTGAAAATCTGAATTATGGTAAAAACTATTTTAGCCATTATTGGTTTTATTATTGTCTTGGGTGGAGCTGTTGGTTATTACATGTGGAACAAACCACATCCTAAGGCGGAAAATGCTAAAGCTATTCTTTTCAAAGCAGATGACCTTTTTAAAGAATACACTAAGGATGAAAAGGCCGCCGATGCCAAATACCTGAATAAAGTTATTGAAGTAACAGGCACAGTGGGCGAAGTGGACAAGAACCAGGATGGCGGGATTATGGCTGTCCTTCAGACTTCCGATCCAACCACTGGCATACAGTGCTCTATGAGAGATAAAAATATTAATATTGAAAAAGGAAAAGAAATGACAATCAGGGGCTTTTGCACCGGAAATGGTATCACAGGCGTATCACTCACAGACTGCATTATTAAGGGACAATAAAACAGGAAAAAGAAAAAAATTATGAAGAAAGTTTTGATCATTGCCGGAACAATTATTGCCTTAGCTGGCTGCTACAATGACTCCTACGACAAGTTGTATCCCGTACCCGTAACAAAGGGCACTACCAATACCTGCGATACAACTACAATTTCCTACACCACTGATATTTTACCAATACTTAATGCCAATTGCAACTCAAGTTCATGCCATGCGTCGGGTGGTAGTTCCGGTTATAATTTCAGTGATACCACGGTCCTTCACTCATCTACTGTCGTGCAGAATATTGTGAATGATATCAATTTCACACCTTCTGGTAAGGGGCATAATTCAATGCCCTACTTGGGTAACAAAATTTCCCAATGCGACATCAATAAAATCACACGTTGGGTAAACCTCGGTTCTAATTGCAGCAATTAATACATCATCAAACAAAAAATGATCTCAAATGAAAAAAAGCATTTTGATGCTGGGTTTCCTGGCACTTGGTAGCACAGCAGTGTTCGCCCAAAAATATATGACCCGTACAGGCAAGGTCACATTCGATGCTACTACCTCTTCATCTCCAGAAAAAATAGCTGCCAAAAACAATGAAGTAGCAGCACTTTTGAATGCCGCTACAGGCGACCTCGTTTTTCAGGTGCAGATCAAAGCTTTTAAGTTCGAAAAACAGTTGATGGAAGAGCACTTCAACGAAAAGTACATGGAGAGCGACAAGTTCACCAAGTCAGACTTTAAAGGCAAGATCACCAATCCTGCCGATGTGAACTTTACCAAAGATGGTACTTATAAAGTAACCGTAGCCGGTAAAATGTCTATGCACGGCAACTCTAACGATGTCTCTGTACCCGGCACCGTAACGGTGTCCGGTAAAAAAGTGACACTCGAAGCAAAATTTAAGGTAAAACTCGAAGATTACAAGATCTTAGTCCCTGCGGTAGTCGGCGACAAAGTGGCAAATGAAGCACAGGTAAACCTCGATGCAGAACTGACCCAGCAATAAAGAAGAAAAAAAGAATCATGAACATGTCAAGAATTTTGAGTTTAATTGCCGGTGGACTCACACTCGCAGGCGTAACCGCTCATGCACAGGACGACCTGATGAACGAGTTGCAAAGCACGCTTCCACAGGAGAAAAATTATGCTTTTGCCACTTTTAAGTCTACTCGGCTCATAGATGGTAGCAGTGTAGAGTGCCTGGGCGCTGGAGTGCTGGATTTCAGAATCTCACACCGTTTCGGGCCCATAAGCGATGGAATCTCTACGCTCTATGGCGTAGATGCCGCTTATACCAAACTGAGCCTCGATTATGGAGTTACCAATTGGCTTATGGTCGGTATCGGCCACAGTGCTTTTAACAGGGAAGACGACGGCAGCATAAAAATAAAATTGCTCCGGCAGCAACTGGGCGGCGGCAGTCCCGTCACAATCACTTACTTTGGCAATACTGCAGTAGAAACTATGCCTGCACCCACATTGCCGGACAGTACACAGAAGTGGTTGTTTTCCAATCGCCTGTTTTTCACCAACCAGTTGTTGATCGGCAAAAAGTTCAGCAAGACTTTCTCGCTGCAGATCATGCCTACTGTTGTGCACTATAATCTTGTCGACAGCGCCAAATTCTCAAACAATACCTGGGCCCTCGGCGTCGGATTCCGCAAGATGTTTAGCCGCAGCTCTGCCATAACTGCCGAATATTACTACCGGCTCACAAATACCAATATGCTTGTAAACGGGCAGAAGACCTACAACACCTTTTCTATTGGTTATGAAGTAGAGACCGGTGGGCACGTTTTCCAACTCATGGTCACCAATGCACAGGGTCTCACCGAAAGAACTTTCATCGGCCAGGCTACCAATTCGTGGTCTAAACAACAACTGCACATTGGTTTCAATATCTCCCGCGTATTTACTGTTGTTAAGCCCAAGGGATACAAAGGCAAGGATTGGGATGACAAAGACGGTGACGACGCAAAAGGCGATTCCGACAAAAAAGTAACACCGAAAAAATCGCAAAAGGCACCCAAGTCTAAGGTCAGTGACGACAAAGATTTTAAACCCAGCAACAAAAAAGACACTTCCTGGTAAGGCAATAGTTACTTCGGAATAATTAGCGGTCAGTCTTTATAGGTAAACCATTTAGCCAGCTCCTTGTAGCTGGCTTTTTTTCCATACATAAGTATACCAACCCTGTATATCCTTCCGGCCACCCATACCGTAACAAGGAAACCACCCAACAACAACAACATAGACAAGCCAAGTTGCCACATGGGTACTCCGAATTGCAGGCGTATCATCATCGCGATTGGCGAGGTAAAAGGTATCATAGAGAGCCACACAGACAGGCTGCTGTCCGGATTATTGATGATCACAGACTGCGCCAGCATAAAGGTAAACACCAGCGGTAGCGTCACTGGCAGCACAAATTGCTGCGTCTCGGTCTCACTGTCCACCGCCGACCCCACTGCAGCAAAAATGGCACTATACAGCATATACCCAAACAGGAAGTAGAACAGGAAACAGCCTACTATATAGGGTACATTCACCTCTGCCAGAGACCGCATTATTTCGCCCATTTCATTCTCGTCCCCGGCAGGCGGTGCCGCAGCCTGGCCTGCGGGCATTTCATTTGCCTGTTGCTGCATCTTTTTCATTTGTTCCGTCTTAGACTTCACGCCTGTTTTCATTAGCGTTGAGCCTCCGGCGTAAAACAATCCCACCGATAGCACGATCCACAGCAAAAACTGGGTCAGCCCAACCGCTCCCACACCTATTATCTTGCCCATCATTAGCTGAAATGGCTTCACACTGGATATGATCACTTCTATGATCCTGCTTACCTTTTCTTCTATCACCCCACGCATTACCTGAACCCCATAAATGAATAGGCTCATATAGATCACAACGGCACAAAGCATGCCCAGTAGTAGGGTCACTACAGAATGTGCATCTTTTTCACCTTTTTCAGTTATCTGTTTTACCTCTACATGCAACGATTGTTGCACCCCCGCAAGTACCGACGAATCAATATGCGCTTCGGCCAGCCTGTGCGATTGTGCTACAGAATTCACCCTTTCCTCTATCGTTTGGCTGGTATAGGCACTCGGTTTTTTCTTACCCAACAGTTGTATGTTGGTCAGCGTAGCGGGTATATAAAGCACATACTCATCGTCCGACTTCAATACTTCCTCTTTTGTTGATGCAAAAGAAGCTGTAGTGTAGTCAAACTCAATGCTCGTGCTGTTCTTCAGCTTATTGGCAAACCAGCCGCTTTCGTCCACCACCTTCACGATTTTCTTATCGCTCATCGCGTCCTGGTGCACCGCCAGATAACCTATCAGTGCTATCATGCCTACAAACAGCACCGGCACCAAAAAAGTGAGTACCAAAAATGATTTCTTCCGCACGCGCGACAGGTATTCACGCTGTATGATCAGTAATATCTTGTTCATGATTATCTTGATTTGCTTACTGTCCGTATAAATATTTCGTTCATGGTAGGTACCACCTCTTCCAGTTTCTGTATAGAAACCTTGGGTAGCATATAATGCAGTACATCATTCACACTCTTCCCTTCATTTATCTTCAGCGTCAGTCGCGTCAGGTCATCGCCGTTTGTTTCAGAGATCAGCTCAAAAGGGTGGTTGCCTTCAAAAATTACTTTTTCGCCTGCGTATTCCAGCGTAAAGGTGTTGTTGCGGTAGCTGTTCCTGATGTTCTTCACCTTGCCGTCCAGTATCTTGTGCGACAAGTTCAACAGCGCGATTGAGTCGCAGAGCTCTTCTACGCTTTCCATTCGGTGGGTGGAAAATATGATGGTGGTACCCTGCTTGTTCAGTTCCAGTATCTCGTTCTTGATGGTCTCGGCATTTACAGGGTCAAAACCTGAGAAAGGCTCATCCAGTATCAGCAGGTCGGGGTTATGTATCACCGTTGCCACAAACTGTGCTTTCTGCTGCATCCCTTTAGAGAGTTCCTCTATCTTTTTGTTCCACCAGTCTACTATCTCCAGTTTCTCAAACCAGTAACGCGCCTTTTTTCTGGCATCATCATAGCTAAGCCCTTTCAGTCGTGCCAGATAGAGTATCTGTTCGCCTATCTCCATTTTCTTATACAGTCCGCGTTCCTCCGGCAAGTACCCTATACGTGCTATATGTGTATGGTCTAACCGTTGGCCATCCATGAGCACCTCACCGGAAT
>Ga0364867_10500_pt1 | contig 12004 bp, 15 predicted proteins | sample ExccelAu500001D4_3_FD_206915 | JGI IMG/M metagenome (GOLD analysis project Ga0364867, IMG submission 206915) | Enriched cells from Trout Bog Lake Hypolimnion, Wisconsin, USA - BchlTB.Aug13.5000.01.D4 | ecosystem: Environmental > Aquatic > Freshwater > Lake > Hypolimnion/Profundal zone | place...
TTTTGAAACCAGTTTGTTGTCTAATCTCTTCTTGCTTTTCAGTAAAACGGCAACACTTGCATGAAAAGCTCTCTGGTTTATGATCCGCTGCTTTTTTCCTGTTCTTTTCGTAGACGTTCCATATATGCAAGTACTTGCTCTCGCGTTTCTCGTTGAGTTCTTTCAAGTTCATCTTGTGCTGCCTTTTTCTCCTTTTGTGCTGCTTCTTTCTCCTGATCTCTTCGTTTTGTGTCTTGCCTTCGTCGCTCTCTCTTTTGTTGTTTTTCAGCTTGTTGTCTGGCATTGTTATCTATATAGTCGTCTGTATGTATTTGATCTCGTCTACGTTTTGCAGGCAGAAACAGAGAAACTCTTAGTATTCCTATTGTCCCAATAGCTAAAGAAGCAAAGGAAGTAATCTCTTGAGCAACTTGTTCGCCTCTTCTTACTGGTGGCAAAACGGTAATAACTTTTTTTAGCCTGTCGTTTCCCCTCCCTTTTTCTTGTAGTGCCTGCTGTAACTCTGGTCTGGCCATAAAGCCATATTATACTATATCTGAGCGCTACTGCATGGGTGCTTCTGTGAACGTTTTGCAACCAGTTCTGTTTCATCAAAGCAAAAAAGGGGTCAAGAAGGTAGAGAAATTGTTTCAGATTATAAAAGTTTAATAAAAACTAAGAAAACCCTGCTGGTGCAGGGTTTTCTTCTCTATCCGCCAAACGCGGGTAGAGTCGTGTTCCTTGAAGGAATTACTTCAAGGATGAAGATGGGCTTACTTTTTTTCGCCGCCGATTTTGTACATACCTGTTCCACAAACTGGACATTTAGCTTTGAGAGCTGGCTTGCCATTTTTCATGGTAACCTGTTCAGGATTATCGACGTCTCTTTTTGCACGACATTTAACGCAATACATTGATGCCATAACTGCTCACCTCCCTTCATGTTAATCTCGAAATTCGGATCTCGAAATTCGAAATAATTTCAAATATCTCAATTTAAAAACGTTTTTAGTTTTTGAATATTCGAATTTACTTCGGATTTCGGATTTTGTGATTCATATGTTATTTCCTAATGGACATAAAAAAGTCGAATCAATATTTCTGCAATTACAATAGTAACACTTAACAGAGCCGTTTTTATAAGATCGTTTGCCAGATAACCATAGTCAGTTGTTGAAATAACCACAGATTCTGATGTTATTTTCCTGCCTTTCTGTATAGTTTGATTGGGATGAAAATGTGTCGGTAGTGAAAAAGTCATTCCTTGTGGAACTGCTTCCTGTTGTGTCAAAGGAGTAGAATTGTTTGGTGACGACTCATTAAATGGTGATACTTCATCTACCACTTGTCGCTTCTGATCAATTGAAATTTTTTGCTTTCGCGTTTTTCTCTTTTTAGGCATGAATGAGCCTAGGTTACACTATTGACTTTGGCCTTGTCAAGAGGTTAATATTGATTAAACAAAAAAAACGAAGCTAAAAGCTACATTTTTTGACAAGACAGACATATGATAATTGACCTTTTTCTATTTATTCTTATTATTTGGGCAGGTGTAATAACGTTTTATTTTTTCCGTTTGAGGAAAAATTATACGACATTTACTCAGGGAACCCATCGCAAAAGTTTGGATGACGTATTGAGTAATTTAGTTCAAGGTGAGCAACATATAAAAGAGGATATTGCAAAATTAGCTGCCCGTTGTGATAGAATAGAAAAAGACGAAGGATATCACATCCAGAAAATTGGTCTTCTGAGATTTAATCCTTTCAAAGATACCGGCGGCGATCAAAGTTTTATTCTTGCGCTTCTTGATGCGCATGATACTGGAATTGTCATTACAGCACTTTATTCGAGGATGGGGACACGTTGGTATACAAAAAGAATAACACATGGGAAAAGTGCGGATCATGAACTCTCTGATGAGGAAAAAAAGGCGCTTTCTATGGCTGCCGAATTACACTAATGTATGAATAAGAAAGTACTTATCCTGCTCTCGGTAATTATTTTTATTTTAGCAGTCGGAGCTTCATATTTTGTTTTTTCCAAACACGCGACAACTGCACAGGAAGAACAATCTGCAAGTACAAATCCTTCAAACCTCGGTAAAGTAACAAATAATTATGATGCTCTTGAATTTAATCCGGATCTCCCAAAAACAGAAACTTGTCCGTTGACTGGAGTAAAGTATGGAAAAGATCAGGAAGAGTGGTGGAGTTCACATAGGCCGCTTGGAGTAATGATTGAAAATGAAATTGACGCTCGACCTCAGTCAGGTATTAACGCTGCAGATGTAACATATGAAACACTGGCAGAAGGAGGCATTACTCGCACTATGGAAATTTATTATTGCCAGGATGCCGGAATTGTTGGTCCTGTCCGTTCTGCAAGAACTTACTTTTTAGATTGGATTTCAGAGTATGGAAACAGCCCGCTTTATACACACGTAGGCGGCGCTAATACTCCCGGTCCTGCAAATGCATTAGGACAGATTGATAGTTATGGTTGGAGTAATTATAATGACATGAATCAGTTCTCAATTGGTTTTCCTGTGTTTTATCGCGATGAAACCCGTCAGGGACATGAAGTTGCAACAGAACATACAATGTATTCCGTTACCAGTAAATTGTGGGGAGTTGCTAAATCCCGTGGACTGACTAATGTCGATAAAAATGGTACTCCCTGGAATTCGACATTTGTTCCGTATAAATTTGCTGATGCGACACCGCCTGTAAGCGAAAGGCCTGCGAGTCAAGTTATTTCAATTCCCTGGTCAGGACCGGATTACGCTGTAAAATGGACATACAATTCTAAAGATGATTTGTATTATCGTAACAATGGTGGAGTAGCACATATTGATCGAAATACCGGCAAACAACTTACGGCAAGCAATATCATCATTCTTTTCCAAACACAACAATATGCTGATGATGGTTATGAGAATAACGAACATCTTTTATATGGGACTACTGGCACAGGTGATGCGCTTGTGTTTGAAAACGGAAAAGAAATTAAAGCATCATGGAGTAAATCAAATAGAACCGCAAGAACAATGATAACGGACACAAATGGCAATGAGATTACCTTTACACCCGGCAAAATGTGGTTTGAAATCCTCGCAATCGGTGCGGAAGTTGACGTGCAGTAATGTATAAAGCTATTATTTTTGATTTTTTTGACGTCATTTATACAGATAGTTTTAAGGCTTGGCTTAAAAAGCATAATTTCAAAAATAAAGATGAACTAAAGGAGATAACACAGTTAGCCTGTAGAGGTAAAATAGACTCAAATGATTTTTTTCAAAAGCTTTCTTCTGCAAGCAACATCTCGATTAAGAAAATTAAATCAGAATTTGACAGGTCTGCTAAACTCGACACTGAAATTGTAGAGCTTATCAAATTTCTGCATAAGCAGTATAGATTGGGGATTATATCAAATGCATTTTCAGGACATCTCCGTTCTATCATAAAAAAATATGAACTTGAATCCTTATTTGATGAAATGCTTATTTCAAGCGAAATAGGTATTGTAAAGCCTGATCCTCACATATTTTATATTATGCTCGATAAACTTGGTGTAGATCCTGGTGATACGATTTTTATCGATGATCACAAATATAATATTGATGGAGCAGAATCCCTGGGTATTCATGGAATATGGTACAAGGATTTCAAAACACTTACGCGGGAATTGATCGATCTTGGAGTAATAAACCGTTTTTCGATATAAATTATTTTTATCATATTTATATCTGTTCAAATTGAGTAAAAAAATGCTATAATATCCTCATCTTGCCTACAGTAATTACTGCCATACGGAGAGATACGCTATCTGACTATGTTTTCAGATCTTATTACATCAAAAACCCGGATAAAGTTATTAAACCTTTTTCTTACATTACCTCATGATATGTATCATGTCCGTGAATGTGTTAGACGGACGGAAGAGGAAATCAATGCGGTACGAAGAGAACTTATCTCACTTGAAAGTAAGGGTGTTTTGCGTCGTGAACAACGGGCGAACCGTGTTTATTACTCGCTTTCAAAAGAGTATCCGTTCTATTTTGATCTTTTGAAAATTGGCGCTAAGACAATTGGACTGGGAGCACAAATTCTTGAAAATCGTGCCAAACTCGGAAAGATAAAATTCGCCATGTTCTCAGGCAAATTTGTCCGCCGCATAAAAGAAAGTCCTGAAGATGTTGATTTGATTGTCGTCGGAACGATTGTTCTTCCCGAACTTTCAATTCTCGTACGCAATGAAGAGATGCGTTTGGGGACTGAAATAAATTATACAGCAATGACTGAAGAAGAATTCAAATTCCGCAAACAACGCAATGATCCATTTCTTGTCGGAATTCTCTCCGGTTCACGGGTAATGATCATTGGTGATGAGGAGGGGCTCCTGGCGTGAGACATCATTCACGGATGGCACTTTTTTTTGTTGCATTGTTGACAGTTATTGTCATTGTTATTAATATAACACCGCCTGCAAAATTCAATTTCAATGCTCTTAATCCGTCTACATTAAAACCCACGCCTGTTAGCTATCAGTATTCGGGAATACCATTTATTAATAAGTTTCGTGATCTATCATTACGTTTGGGTTTGGATTTACAGGGTGGTTCAAGTATTACGCTTCGCGCAAATATGAAAAGTATTCCACAAGATGAACGGGACAGCGCACTCAGCTCAGCACAAGAAGTCATCGAAAGAAGAATAAATTTTTATGGTGTTTCGGAGCCAACTGTTCAAACAGAAAAAGTAAATAACGATTACAGGATACTTGTTGATATTCCGGGTATAACAGATGTCAATCAGGCAGTTGCACTTGTTGGTAAGACTGCAAAATTAACTTTTTGGGAAGGTTCAGGTACATTCCCTGCGAGTGAATCGGCACAAATTGCCACAGATTCAGCATTATTGGATTTAAAGGCAGGTAGACCTGTGGGTGTTACTGAAGCGGTGGGCGCGAAGCCGAAAGAGACTGATTTAAGCGGAAGCGATTTGAAAGAAGCTGCCGTTACGTTTGATAGCAGCAGTGGTCAACCGCAAGTACAACTGACATTTACCGCAGCAGGCGCGAAGAAGTTTGCTGACATAACTTCCAATAATGTAGGCAAAATTGTCGCTATTGCTCTTGACCAGCAAGTGATTGAAGCACCACGTGTTCAGCAGCCAATTGTCGGTGGAAATGCAGTCATAACGGGTAACTTTACAACTCAATCCGCAAACGATCTGGCAATACAACTTAATGCAGGCGCACTTCCTGTCTCATTATCAGTTTTACAGGAACAGGCAATCGGTGCAACATTGGGTAATTCATCGTTAAAGGCGAGTCTCGTGGCAGGAATTTTAGGATTTCTTGTCATTATGATATTTATGATTGTTTTGTATGGACGACTGGGAGTTATCGCAAGTGCTGCACTTATTATTTATTCTTTAACCGTTCTTTCATTATTCAGATTGATTCCTGTTACATTGACACTCGCCGGAGTTGCAGGGTTTATTTTATCTGTAGGTATCGCAGTCGACGCCAATATTCTTATTTTTGAAAGAATGAAAGAAGAATTGCGTCGTGGAAGGACACTTGCAAACGCTATTGATTTAGGGTTTTCCAGGGCTTGGCCTTCGATTCGTGATTCAAATGTCTCAAGTCTTATCACGAGTGCAATTTTGTTTTATTTTGGTACAAGTATTATTCGTGGATTTGCAGTTACATTGGCATTAGGAATTCTTGTCTCGATGTTCTCGGCTATTTTTGTCACGAGAACATTTTTGCAAGTGTTTTATAAAAAAAACTAGAAAATTATGAATATTGTTGGAAAAAGAAATTGGTATTTTGCATTTTCACTCCTGATTATCATTCCGGGAGCTATCTCGCTGTTCTTATGGGGATTAAATCTTTCTATTGATTTTACCGGAGGATCTGAGATGACATTTGGGTATCCTCAAAAAGTAAATGGACAGACCATTTCAGAAGTTGAAAATTCATTCGCAAAAGAGAAGATTGAGATTATTTCATTGCAAAAATCCGGAAACCAGGTAACTGTTAGAACAAAGGCGATGAGTGATACTCAAGACGAGGCGGTCCTTAAGGATTTGCAAAAGAGTAATGGAGAAGTAAAACAAAATGAATTTGAGACAATTGGTCCGGTAATCGGAAGTGAAATAACGCTGAATGCTTTATATGCAATTGTTATTGCTTCAATTCTCATTGTTCTTTACATAGCATGGGCATTCAGAGGAGTAAGAAAACCGATGAGTAGCTGGAGATTTGGAGTATGTGCAATTATTGCATTGCTACATGATGCACTGGTAGTTGTCGGTATTTTTTCTTTACTTGGTCATTTCTTCGGTGTTGAAGTGGATAGCTTATTCGTAACAGCAGTTTTGACAGTCGTCGGATTTTCTGTTCATGACACGATAGTTGTTTTTGATAGAATTCGTGAAAACCTGCGAAGAAATCTTACTGCAACATTCCCGCAGGTGGTTAATGATTCAATTCTTCAGACACTTGTCAGATCATTAAATACATCACTTACCGCACTTTTGGTTTTGTTTACACTACTTATTTTTGGTGGTGAGTCAATCAGATGGTTTGTTGTGGCGATGTTGATTGGTATTGCCAGCGGAACCTACTCTTCAATTTTTAACGCCTCACAGCTTCTTGTCGTATGGCAGGAATGGGTTGATCGCAAGCAAAGCCGCAGATAATATTGTAAAACTCAGCTATATTTGTTAGCCTGAATTGATGTCTATTTTTTTCACAGTTCTTAACGGGTATATTGGTTATTGCAGCTATAATTAGTCTTTTTTGGACAATTATTGGCACTCCTGCAGGCATCATTTTATTTATTGTAAATCATTTCAAAAAAACGATAAAAAATAAAACAAGTATTCTGGATGTGTTTTGGAGGAATTATCGTTTTAATTTTAGTGTTTGTTTTATATTTTATAGTTGCAGTTATTCAAGGATTTTCAGATTTTTCACCACCTGTTCCAGGATTAAATCAGCCATCTATCCCTCAATTAGTTCAACCTTAATTATTTATTAAGTCTCACATTAACAAGTTTGCTAACAAGTCCGCCATCTGCTTTTCCTTTTACTTTTGGCATCAGTACTCCCATAATTTTTCCCATATCGGATGCACTTGTTGCTCCTGTTTGTGCAATTGCTTCATCAACGAGTTTTTGAATTTCTTCTTCATCCATTTGTTTGGGAAGAAAATTTTCAAGAAGTTCAAGTTCTCTGGTTTCTTTTTCAACCAGTTCCGGACGGTTGGCCGCTTTGAATTGCTCGATTGAATCACGTCGTTGTTTTGCCTGTTTTTGAATAACGGTTTGTACATCTTCTTCGGTTGCTTCGTATTCTGCGCCACCTTTTTCAATTTCATAATAACCAAGAGCAGATATAGCCATGCGAAGAGTGGATGTCTTCTCTGCATTTTTGGCAAGCATTGATTGTTTTAATTCTTCTTTAAGTTGCTGTTTGGTCATAATGTTATTATAGCATGTTATTGATTCTGTTCTTGAAGTTTTTTAATCCTTTGCAGTAAGTATTCTTTTGTATTTTTTGAGAGATCTTCATCGACTTCTTCAAAAAGTTTTTGTAATATTTCACCAATTTTTGGTCCGGGTTTCATATTTAATTCCGTCATAATGTCATTGCCATCAATCGCCAGATCATTAATTGAAAAAGGAGCAGGTGCAAGTTGTTCTTCAACCCGTTTTTTAAAAAGTTTCAATCTCCAGCTTTCGGCAGTTTGCGTACCTCCGCCAAGTCGATCACCTACACGAAGATCCATCATATCTTTAACATTTTCAATACCAGTCCTTCTGATAAATCGCCGTACTGCGCTGTCCGTAATATGTTCATCAACGGTGAACATGTGCCAACGGATAAGTTTGAAGACTTTTTCCCGTTGTTTTTTTGAGAAACGCAGCCTGTCGCAAATATCATAAGCCATCCGCGAGCCGATGATTTCATGATTATGAAAAATGATATAACCATCCTCGTCAGTTGTTGCAACACGGGGCTTACCGACATCATGAATAAGTGTTGCAAAACGTACAGTCGGGTCGGTTGAAGGACAATGCTTCAATGAGAGACCATTATGAGTAAAAACATCGTCTTTATGATGTCTGCCTGGACGGGCCTGTGAAACACCGATCCCTTCCAGAAGTTCGGGAAGAATTTCATGCAAAAGACCTGTATTTTTCAACAGCATAATTCCTTCATAGGGATAATCGCTTGTTAGAAGTTTCATAAGTTCATCACGTATCCGTTCACCTGAAATTTTTGAGAGAAGACTTGCATCATTGGTGATCGCCTGTAAGGTTTTCTCTTCGATTTGGAATCCGAGCTGTGCAGCAAAGCGAACTGCGCGCATTAAGCGAAGAGCATCTTCTTTGAAACGTTGATCCGGATCTCCGACCGCACGGATAAGTTTATCTTCAATATCCTGTTTGCCATTATACGGATCGATTAAGGAAAAGTGTAAAGCGTCAAGCGTAAAGTTTTGATTATTTTCCCCTTTATCCTTTTCCCCTAATTCAATTGCAATCGCATTCATGGTAAAATCGCGGCGGGATAAATCTTCTTCAATTGTTTTTCCCCATTTTACTTCGGTTGGATGGCGACTGTCATCGTACCCTCGTTCGGTACGGAATGTTGTTATTTCAACAACTGTTTCTTCAGAGTTTTTAAACGGAATTCCGACTGTTCCAAATGAATTATCGTAGAATGCCTCGGGAAAGAGTTTTAGCATTTCTTCCGGTGTTGCACCGGTCGTCATATCCCAATCTTTCGGAGTTTTATTTTGCAGTATATCCCGGACGCATCCACCGACAAGATAAAGTTTGAAGCCGGCATTTAAAATTTTTTTTTGAATGGTGTTTATATTTTTCGGGAAGGTTGGCATAAATGTAGTATAGCATGCCATATCATTTTGGATAAGCAATAATAATTGTTTACACAATCTATTTCGCGTATACTCATCCTATGGAACAGAATTCAACAAGTATTCGTTTACATGCTCTTGATGGTATTCGTGGTATAGCAATTTTGTTAGTAGTATTAAATCATGTAAATGGTACTTATATAGGACATGTACTGCCCGGATGGTTGGGATCAATTCTTTTTGGAAGCGGTGTTACTGGAGTTTCTCTTCTTTTTGCTTTGTCAGGATTTCTCATGGCTTATATTTATCCTAATCCAATAAGCGGCTTACATTTTTTGCAAAAAAGATATACACGTATTTTTCCATTATTTATTACTTCATGTGCAATTATGTTAACCTTTCGTGAAATGCCAAATCTTGCGTGGTACCGGGAGTTTTTTGTTTTGTTGGGATTCGCATTTTTTTCATATGTTCTTTGGGTACATATAATAAAAAAATATGCATCGGCCCGGATAAAAAGATATATTTTTTTAGGATTTATTTTTTTGCAAATTTTTATAGGGGCTTTTTATCTTTTTTGGGTGATGCGTCATCCTGCTGTTTTATTTGCTCAGCAACTCCCGACTTTTATTCGTGAAGGTACAATAGGTCTTGTGAATGCGACATTAACTCTCCCTTTGGGAGATTATATACCTATGCTGGAAGGAGTATATTGGAGTCTTGTTTCAGAAGTATTATTTTATATTCTTTATCCTTTCATTTGTGTCCCAATTATCAATTTTTTTATTCCCCGAAAAAGATGGATAAAAATTGCTGTGATACTTTTTTTAATTCCTTTTTTTGCCGGAATGGATATTCTATCCCATAGAATATTTATTTTAAGCATGCTTCAAATCCCTATTTGTTATTATTTTGTGACAGGAATAGTATTGGGCTATCTTTTCAAAAAACACGAGAAAAAAATTACAAATCTGCATCAGTTTTTCCCCGGTTTTTTTTCATCTGTAACATTGATTCTTTTTGTTATTATTATTGCGGCGAAATTATTTATTCTTGATGTTACTAATCCGTCTTTGATTTCCTGGGTACAGATGATTTGGGCATTTCCTGTAACTTTTATTATGGCTGTTTCTTTAGACCATCAAACATTTTTATCAAAAATACTTAATAGTAGAATACTGGTCTTTTTAGGGACGATAAGCTATTCAATTTATCTTTCGCATACACCAATTATTTATATAATGAAATCTTTATATACTGTAAACAATTTATTCACAAATATAATCCAACTATTGATAGTAGTATTTCTTACAATTTTAGTCTCAATTTATTGGTATCAATTACTTGAAAGACCATATTTTAAACGGGATAAAGTAAAAGAAATTATTAAAGAACATAGAGCAAATGGATTAGTTAACTTTATACGAAAACCTGCTTTTATTTTTTCACTTCTCGGTTGTATCTATTTAATAGCAATTTTTAATGCATATCAATCAAATTTTAATTTTTTTTCAACACAAGTTCCATTTACAAATGTAACATTTAATAATTCTGCCAATCCATATTTCTAACAAAAGTTCTTATAGATAGCATACATAAAATAGCTATCATACATGTCAAACTAATGTCTTATGTTTAAACATAAAGGGAAATATTTGAAAACAAACACCAGTCATTCCCAGTAACCCAACAATCGGGAAATAGAACCATCGATCAGCTACTGTCATATCTAATGGAATAATTTGTAGTAACGGACCCATACCTATAACAAACCAAAAAGAAAAAAAGTAAAATTGTAGTAAGTTTGTTTCATGTATTTTTGGGTCAGATATACTTTGTATTTTCTTAAAAACAAAAAACCAGACTGCTATAAATAACAGGCATATAAATAGCGGAATAAAAAAGTTTTGTATTGTAATATTCTTTATGATCCACAGTTGCCAAATTGCCAGATGGATAGGGAAAATGAACGTTTTCAAATAATAAACAATAATAATTGGGATATTTAAAATACGTTGTAATAATGGTAATGATGCTATCGGGATTGCATCAATCGATTTAAAAGTTGATCCACCCACAAAAAGCCTTAGAAGAAAATAGATGGCTAATATTACTGCGTTTGATAATAAGAGCTTTTTAAGTCCATGTAGTTTAAATAGATATCTATATACAAATATGAGCAGAAGAAATAGAAAACCGGGCTCTTTTGACAGTATAGAAAAGAGAAGAAGTATATTTATAAATAATAATCTACGTCCTGAAAGATGTTTTTTTCGCGACAGTAATAATGCAATAATCCCGGGTAAAAAGTAAAGTTCGCTTTGTGTGGAACCAATAAAAGTAACAGACTCAACATTTATTGGATGCACGAGAAAAATTAAACTAAGAGAGAAAGCAAGTGGCTTTTTAAAAAAATATTGTAAGTAAAGAAAAAGCAGGCATGTAACAATTATATGGAGTGAAAGTTGTATAAAATGGTAAAAAAATGGTTGTTGTCCAACTAATGAGTATAGGAAAGCGAAATAAATAGAATCGATTGGTCTATAAAATTCATGGCTATTAAATATTGAAGGACCTATTAACGATAAGATATGTAACTGATGAACCTGAGGGTTATTTATAATAAAAGTATTATCGTCCCATACAAAGCCATTAAACAGCATGTTTGCATAGAGAATTAATCCAATAACAATTATCCAAGTAATAGCTTTTGTAGTCGTCAGAGGAACAAAAAGTTGTTTGAAAGAAAAATTTAAATCAGGATCGGGTAGCCCTTGCATGTAAATATATTATATATGGTGTAACTAACAGATCAATCGCAAAAATAGAGAAGTCATTAAAAATAAGTTGTATGAATAAAGCTATTGAACCCATCTTGGATTCGAACCGATGTAGCCTCATAATTTTGAAAATTGTAGAAATTTTTGTTTGTTTAGCCTCGTTGCTGCCGAGCAGGGACTCGAACCCCAATAAACGGATCCAGATTCCGTTGTCCTACCATTAGACGACTCGGCAATAGATATACAATGAAGCTATTTTACTAAACTCCTATCAAAAAAGCTATTACTGATGTTTTATTATGAAAAATAAAATCTAATGGAAAAATTTAATCACGTAAGGAAAAAG
>Ga0364867_10811_pt1 | contig 11894 bp, 9 predicted proteins | sample ExccelAu500001D4_3_FD_206915 | JGI IMG/M metagenome (GOLD analysis project Ga0364867, IMG submission 206915) | Enriched cells from Trout Bog Lake Hypolimnion, Wisconsin, USA - BchlTB.Aug13.5000.01.D4 | ecosystem: Environmental > Aquatic > Freshwater > Lake > Hypolimnion/Profundal zone | place: USA...
TGAGCGACAATTACAGAAGGAAAAATTGAAATTAATCCACCGGGACTACATCAATAAACGCCCCTAATACTTCCGTATAATTCTTTCGGGTTTAAGCAGGTTTTATACAACCCGGTTAAGCGATATAATTGAGATTAAATAGTAATTACTTATTCTAAGCAAATTGTGGTGATAAAATAGAAGCCCCTACCAATTAGGGGCTTCTATTTTTTAAGAAATTGACACTTTAAGGTGCAAGTCTTCGGGGTCGAAGTTATCATATTCGTCAACGTCAATTAAATTGACCCTAACAGCGATATCACCCTTTTTTTGGTCTTCGTCAACAAAGCCGTCTCCACTTGGAGTTTCAACAATGTCTCCTGCTTCAAATAAGTTATACTTCATGTAGGAATTATTATATACAAAGATTAAGAAATTAAATCGGTAGTAGCAATACTCAATGAGATTTTCTCAATTTAAAATCCCTGCAAATTTATATTGCAGGGACTTCTAAGTGCTTAGTATCAGTAAAGGTGCCTAACTTCTTTAGATAGATTTCAGTCATTGAGATGCTGCCGTGGCGGTTGGCTTTCATGATTTGGGATAGTGTCCAGCCTGCGTTGTATTTTTTGATGTTAGAGGTGTGCTTAAAGCTGTAGAGGTCGTATCCTTGGTTGATGATGCGCTCACCAGCTTTGATGCGGGGATTATCGATAACGTCTTGTTTATCGATATTGTTTAATGCAGCCATAAGTTTATCGTAAGGCGTATTAACTCCAACCTGCGTTTCTCCAATTATATTAATGGTTGACCCTGTTAAATAGTAATTCTTAGGATACTGGTCAATGTTCAGTTTTTCTATTTCCTTAATCAGATTTCTATCTATGTCAACTATCTGATTTTTATTATCGTTATTGTTTTTCTTGATTGAGGCACGTATAGTTATAATGCCATTTGATAGGTTAATATCTCTTAACTGCAACCCCCTAATTTCTCCGGGGCGGATACAAGTATAATAGATAAGTCGGCAAAAAAATGCACCGAACTTGTCGTTAGTATCTAAGTATTCAAATACCCGCTTTAAATCGTGGTCAGTATATGGGGTATGCTTTTCGGCTACTTCCTTAGTGCTTTTAATCTTCTTATCAAATCCCTCTTTTGGGTTAGAAGTTGTGTAACCTAACTTCACCATTACATTAAAGAATGTGCCAAATATCCTCTTAGCTGACTTAACGCTATTGTGAGCGTATGTACCGTCGTTGATTTTGGCCTGCACAAAATTTTCCAGCTTTTGAGTAGTCATGTCTCTAAGTAATGCACCGGGAAAGAATGCAGATAGAGCGTTTAGTTTGCTCATATATGTACCTACTGTCTTACTTCTGCTTTGATGCTTTAAATGGTAGTCTTTAAAGATTGCTATTGCGTCAGTAAGAGGCAATAACTCTTTTTGCGTTTGTTCAAAAAAAGCTTTAGGATTTGTTGGGTCAAATCCATTTGCCAAATCATCTTTGATGGATTGCAACAACACATCGGCTTCGTATTGCTTTTTGAGGTAGTCATCATTATGGTAGTTAAGGCCGCCTTTGACCCTAACCTGTTTGCCGTTATAATAATACTCAATGTACCAAACGTTTTTTGCAGCTTCCGCCAGCTTACTACTACCTTTAGGAACAGAAGTTATTTCTTTACCTTTTTTAATGACCGGGGTTGTATATTTGCGTGTTTCCATCTTCTGTTTGATAACATAAAGATACGAAACGTTTTGGTAAATTCAGCACGATTTCAGCACTATTTTTAATTATATGTGTTATTTAGCTATAAATTTAACGGTAGTGGAGATTCCGATATTCTCCACCAATTTAAAAACCCTCAAAATTCACTTTTTGAGGGTTTTTTCGTAAAAAATGTTTCTTTTTTACAAAAAAGTTGAACTTTTTAACGGAAAAATCGCAATTTCTCACCAAAAATGAAATAAATGAGGCAAAAAGAACACTTTTTATAAGGTTTTTTATCTTATTTTTTAAATTTTATTCCATTTTCTTTCAAAAAGTACATGATTATTTGCATAATAATTCATATTATCGCAATTATTTGCATCATTTATGCAAATAACCAGTGTAATTAATTAAAATTTCTGAATTGAACTCATTTTATGAAAAAAATTGAAGCGATTATTCGCACATCGAAATTTGAAGAGGTCAAAGATGCCCTGAAACAGGCGGGGATTGATTTTTTCTCCTATTGGGAATGCTCTGGGGTCGGGAACGAGCAGGTAACCGAACATCATAGTTATCGTGGCACAGTCTACGATACGCATTTTCTCCCCAGGCTGTTTATTTCCATCGTCTTAAAAGATGAAAACCTGGAAAAAACAATTGCCTGCATCGAAAAGGCTGCTTACACCGGCGAAATTGGGGATGGTATGATCTTTACTTATAGCATCGAAGAATCTATCCGGATCAGAACGGGCGAAAGAGGCCAGGCCTCAACGACCGGCCCGAGCGATAAAGAATAAATAATTTTAAACAAATCAATCAATTGACATGACCAAAAAAATACTTATATGCTTATTGATAGTGTTACTCAATATCTCATTTAGTAACACATTTGCTCAAACTTCAAGAAAGCCTGATCCGTCCGGCGTCAGCACGGGCACATCCGCCGATCTCGATACTGGGGCGTACAAAGTGGTAGACACGTTGGCGAAAAAGAAAGATACAACAGTAGCCGCGCTAAACAGTTCTGTTAAAAAACTCGCAACGGCGGTTTCAAACGTAGCCAACGCCGATGGCAAAAACAAAGTCGCCATTAACCTGGTTTGGCTGCTGATAGCTGGGTTCCTGGTATTCTTCATGCAAGCCGGTTTCGCGCTGGTGGAAACCGGTTTAACCAGGGCCAAAAACGTGGGACATACGATGGCCATGAACCTATTTGTATATCCGGCGGGGGTCCTTGGATTTTTTGTTTGTGGTTTTGCCCTGATGTTCGGCGGTGTAGGTGCGTTGGGAACGCTTGGCGGGTTCGATGGCCTAAACCAGGAATTTACCGTCCATATTCTTGGCCACACGTTTGGATTGTTCGGTACGAAAGGATTTTTTATGAACGGGGTGTACGACGTGGGTGTGTTGGGGTTCTTCGTATTCCAGGCGGTATTTATGGACGCTACCGCCACCATCCCGACAGGGGCAATGGCTGAAAGATGGAAATTTGCATCATTTGCCATTTCAGGGGTATTGATCGGCGGGCTGATCTATCCATTATACGGAAATTGGGTTTGGGGCGGCGGCTGGTTGTCGCAACTGGGCGCCAATTTTGGTTTCGGCCATGGGCATTTAGATTTTGCCGGCTCTTCTGTGGTTCACTTGTCGGGTGGTGTGCTGGCATTTGTTGGCGCAAAAATGATTGGTCCGCGTTTAGGCAAATACAACAAAGATAAATCGGCAAATGCGATCCCCGGGCACAATATCCCGATGGCGGTTTTAGGAACGCTAATATTAGCCTTCGGCTGGTTCGGGTTCAATTCCGGTTCGACATTTGCAGGAACAGATTTCCGGTTTGCTGTTGTAGCTTTTAATACGATGATCGCTTCATGCGGTGGTATATTGGCTTCTACCCTTTGGATATGGTATGTTAGAGGGAACAAACCCGATGTTAGTATGATGTGTAATGGTTTGCTTGCCGGGCTGGTGGCAATTACCGCGCCTTGCGCGTTTGTGACGCCAATAGGAGGATTGATCATTGGCTTAGTTTCCGGCGTATTAGTAGTAGAAGTTACGCTGTTTATGGAGAAAAAATTGAGGATCGACGACCCGGTTGGTGCTGTAGCCGTTCACGGCGCTAACGGCGTTTGGGGTGTGCTGGCCTTAGGCTTGTTTGCAGATGGTAATTACGGCGACGGCGTCAACGGTGTGAAAGGAACTGTTACAGGTTTATTATATGGCGGCGGATGGGGCCAGTTTATTGCTGAAGCAATCGGGGCCGCAACCAATATCGTATTCATTGGTACCGCGGGCTGGTTGATGTTTAAATTGCTGGATAAGCTTGTTGGACTTAGGGTAAAGCCAGAAGTGGAAATGCACGGTTTGGATTTGTCCGAAATGGGACTAGATGGCTATTCAGGTGTCAGGATGGACAAAAATGCCGAGACGCCATTGTCGCGATAGTTTGTAAAAATACGCCAGGTTTATTTTTTTCTGGCATATTTTGGAAGAAGCCGTCTCATATTCAAAATATGAGGCGGCTTCTTGTATAATAAGATGAGATATTGTAAATAAAAAATTAAATGGCAGACAAAATAGGTTTGAATAATGTTTTCTGCCATTATCAAATCCAAACTACACTAAGCAATTTTAGATAAACCGCACAACCAGCCAAAGTAACCGCAGCTATGTTTATGCCGATCAGCCCGGACTTAGCACACCCAATTTTTGATAATCTATTTTGGAGTTATGCCGGGGGTCGCGGGGAATTTTTTTGAGGAAGATAATTTGCTCAATGGTATTATTACCTGCTTTAATTGCCGTCTCGGCCGATTCCCTTTTTGTAAGGTCATTTAACTCAATAAAGGCGGTGATTTTTCCATTCAGCATGATAACGGTTCCTATTTCCACTCCGCTAATGGTGCTGAAGTAATTTTCGTAAATAAAGGGATAAACCGTCTGGCCGTCTTTATAAATTAAAGTGCTGCACCTTCCAGTTAAAAACAGATTGCCGGTTTCGTCCAGGTAGCCGCTATCGCCGGTTCGGTGCCAGCATTGCTGCCCGATAGAAATTTTATTTCGTTTCAGGGCCTCCTCATTGTTGAGGTATTGCCGAAGCACATGGTCGCCGCTTACTATAATTTCGCCGGTTTCGTTTGCCGGAAGCGTGATCGCATCCAAGTCTTTTTCAGTATCAACCCTAATGCTTTCATCAATAATCTTTATGATCTTAACTTCAGCGCAAGCGGCTACCTTTCCAACATTCAGGCCATGTAAAACAGTGTTTTGGTGCGACAGGAGATCTTTGATATTGATGGAGCTGATCGGTTCCGCCTCGGTTGAGCCGTATACAACTTCAATTTTTGTATCGGGAAAAGCCTCATTATAAATCGCGGCTTCGGCCGGAAAAACAGGCGCCCCGCCGGTAAAGACCTTTTTCATCCGGGGAACGGAGACTTTGCTCTTGATGATGTGTTCCGCTATTTTTTTAACAAAAAAGGGAGAGGCAATGATATTATTTACCGCATGTTGTTTGATTTGCTGTATTACCTTTCCGGGATTCAGCAGGTTGGGTTTGCTGGCCTTAAAATCGGCGATAACAGAGCTTGTTCCGGTCGCCAGGTTAATGAGCAGCACGATTGGTAAAACCGCCATAGAAATATCATCCTCTGCAGGGTCAATTTTTTGTTCGAGGGCCTTGAATTGGTGGTATAAAAAACCGTGGGTGCGCAGCGCGGCTTTAGGCGTGGCGGTTGTACCGGTTGTAAAAGTAATTAAAGCGATATCGGCTGGCTGTGTAAGCGGTATTGCTATTTTCGACTGAACGGGTTTGTGTCTTCGCCCAAGCTTTACAGGGATTTTCCGAAGCTCGGCAGATATAAGCGACAAAACCCTTGCCTTGGAAATTCCGATAAAAGCTTTGCATTGGGCAACTTTGCAGCATTCTTCCATCCTTTTCCAGCTCACCCATTCATCCAGGAAAACCGCGGTAGCGCCAATTTTAAAAATGGCCAATACAATCCTGTAAAGATCAATGCTCATGGGCACAAACACCAAAATGCGGTCGCCTTTGCCGATACCTTTGTTCAAAATGAACTGCGCGGTATCCTTAACCTGATTTTCGAGCTCGTTGAATGAAACGCTTTTGTCACGGAAAATAATAGCCGGTTTATTCGGGCATTTTTTTGCGGCGGCAAAAAACAGGTCTGCTATGTTAAATGGTTCGTTGTCGTCGCTCATGCACTATTGTTCAGTTATTAAAGTTAGTTCTATAACAGACAATTCTGTTTGTTTGCGTTTCCGATTGGGAATATGAGCAAAATAAAGCTATTTGCATTAGCCGATTTTTACCACAAAGTGCGCCAAGAAAAAACACCGTGCGCACAGAGAAAATATTAGAAAATCGAGAATTATTTAGCTATAAATTGTGTTTTAAAAACTCTGTGTTTCTTTGTGCCTCCTCCGTAACTCTGTGTTAAAATTACAAATACGTTTTATTATGCTTGGTAAACTTACCCACACCGTCATCGAGCCTTAAAGTTCTTTCCCAAACAAAACATAGTTTTTATACGAGTTTCCTGAAAAGCTCTTTGACAAATTCCGCGATGTTCCTTCATCGTATATAAAAGCATGAATGATGGATTGATAACCATCGGCGAACGCCCTGCCACAAATAATATTGCCCAAAACGTGGCCGATGCCAGTCCATTTTTTGTCGGGGTTCCTGGCTACTGTTTTAGCTATTAATGTTTTCGACGCCTGGTTAAAAAAATCGCGTATACAGAAAAAATATCCGATGAGGTTACCTTCGGCATCTTCCGCCAGCATCACTAGCTGCGGGTCGATAAACCGTTTGGTTTGGGCGTATTTCCTCATAAAATCATCTTTACTGATGGGCGTATACAAAAAATTTGACTTAAACCCGATGGCGTTGAAAGCGAAAACCTTTTCCAGCTCATTTTCATACTCATCCAAATTAATATTTCTGAATTTAACACCTGCCTCTTTAAGTTCTTGCTCCCTTTGTACCAGGGCCGGGTTGTTAATATTCAGGTCGGTTTCCATGCTGGAGTAGTAACCTGCAATTACCGCAAAGCCTGCATTCGAAAAATGATCTTTATAGTACAGGTGATGATAGGGCTCTAAAAAGAAATTCGGATGATCATGATGAACGCTGAAACGATATGCATCCCAGGTGCTGCCGTTCATGGGGCCAATTAAATAATCCGCGCCGAGGTTTTTTGCTTCATCTGCTATATGGCTGAGTAATTTAGCGGACAGGTCTAGGTCGTCCACTGCTTCGTAATTGCCGATGCTGGATGTTTTTTTGTGCTGATACTGCAAGTGCGGATTGTTATACAATGCCGCCCGGGATTGTACTTTACCGTTTAAAATAAGCAGGTAGCCGGCATCCAGGTATTCATAGTTTATGCTTTCCGGAACTTTAAAAACGACACTATCCTCCGGATAGATCTCTTTTAAAAAGTTTTCGAAGTGGCTAAAGTTACTATTGCCAGGCTGTGTTTTTACAATTTCAAACATGTAATAAAGTTAGTATAAGTATTACACTTAACGGAATGGTTAAATTATCAAGCCCTTTAACACAAATAGCCTCTGTAAGGGTTGCGGCCCCTGCTACACCTATTGTAATCTCAAATACTCTACCCATGCTATATTTACCTGGTGATAAAAAGTGAAACAATAGGAGTGTGATGATAACAGAAGTCAAAAAAAATGCGGAACAACCTGTAAGGGTTTTGGTGTCGCGGAAAATATGAAACCTACCATAAGGCCATCGTTTACCAAAAATGGCGGCCACCGGGTCGGCTATGGCCATGGTTAACAAAGGAATATAAAAGTAGAGGTAATTATTTTGGAAATGATTGTAAACCAAAAAGCACACATAAACCGCAAGCGGATAAAGTAAGCTTCCATGCGAAACACGCTCAATGGCATGGATGGATCGCAGTAAATTAAATTTGATACTGAGATAAAGAATTACCGCGAAGCTCGCGCAAAGCGATAAAACAAACCAATGGCTGTGCAGCATAACCGGGAACAGCATACAGAGCAGCCCGGTACCAATATGTACAACCTTGCGGGTATCATCCCCCTTCATTTTTGTTTTATAGTACAGCAATTCGGCAATGCCAAAAAGGGAGAGAAATAAACAGGCCAATATAATGCTGTTGATAATATCCTGCTTCATTTTACGGATGGTATGGGGTGTTGCATACCGATTTGTTTTTTGTCATCCCGATTTTAATTTTTTAAAGAGCCGTAGGCTCAACCAATATTGTAACAACGGGTTTCAACCCGTTGAAAGTAAGCTCATCGGTATAAGTGCCGTAGGCACGACCCATATCCTTAACTGTGTTTCGTTTTTGCATTTTGTTGCTTTACTATTTGATGATTTCTGTTAATATGTACCGAACCTACGGTTCTTTCTGTTGTTTGTCGCCTCTTTTTCAACGGATTAAAATCCGTTGCTACAAGATTTGCCGAGGCTACGCCTCTTGTTCATCTAACAAAAAATTGATACTCCATTTTTTATTGATTATTTGTGCTTTGTAAGTTTTTTTTAAACTGTAGGGTAATCTTAGTCACCCAAGACTCACAGAGGTTAAAAAATCAGCTTCATTTTACCGTATCGATGATAAATGCATTGTAAAAAAAACCTTTGTCTTTTTTTGTTAAGCTGCGCGAAAGCTCTTGTTCATATTGCACCTCGTCGTTAAAACTCCGGGAGATACGACGTGGGACCATTAAATTCCAATAGCCCAATTTACCATTCTTTTCGGTTCCTTTTATCAAGGCAGCGGCGGTAGCCTCGAAAGTTTTTTGATCCATATACTCAAATATGTTACTGAGGTTCATGGCGTTAAATTTTCCGTAACCATCAATGGCATGTTGTGCATAGCCTTCTTTAATAACCAGGCCATCAATATGCTGTTTGATGATGTCGAAGTTTTCCGGCTGTAGGTAATAGGGGAGCAGCGTTCCGAAATTCGCGGTGAGGGTAAAATGAAGCATGAAATTTTGCTGTGCGGCTGCCGATTTTAAATGGGCTGCCGCCCGGTTATATATGGTTTCCGAAACCGGCACCTCTACTTCGCGTAAAAACTCCGGGTCGCGGCCATATTTGCCCATTACATATTTGCTGAAGAATATTTTAAACAAGAGCTTCCAACGCCACGAGTTCCAGGTCTTATCATAAAATTCAGTCTGCGCCTGTTCGGTTTTTGGTGCGAAGATGTTTGCAACCGTTTTTTGTACATGTATCCATGGCAGAATTTTGGTGCTGAACATGCGAAAGTAGTTTTCAAACTTGCCCGCATAAATCACCCCCGCTTCGATAACCGCGATATTGGCTTCCCAATAAGCAATTGCCTCCAGACTTAATTCCGCCTTGATCTGTCCGAATATTTCCGCCCGGTTTGAAGAGGATGTAAAGCCTAAAAATTGTAATACAACTTCCCGGTTTAATTTTTTGATGGCGGCTTTTTTTAACTCAACCAGGTGCAATTGGGTTTTGTTAACATCAACAGCGACTACCAGTTCGGGTTTTGTGGTCAACAATGCAAAACTGTTATCCCCGGCCGAGGCGATGGATAAAATTTTGCTGCCAGCGGCAGGTGCTAAGCCTTCGAGCAAAATATCGGCATCTTCCCAACAATTGGCATACCGGATGATATTGAAGTTAACTTTTTCGGCCAGTTCGCTCATGATTGCTGTATAATTGTGATGATGCCGGTACTGCCGTCCATTTGAATTTCGTCGCCGGTTTTTAGTGTTTTTAATAAGCCGCTAACGCCTACAATACAGGGTTTTCCCATTTCGCGCGACACGATTGCCGAATGACTGAGCACGCTGCCGCGCTCGGTAATAATACCAGACGCGCTTGGAAAAAGCGTAACCCATCCCGGATCGGTACTTGATGTAACCAGTATATCGCCGTTAAGGGACGAGATTTCCGCCGCATCCAATACTACCCTCACCTTTGCGCGGACCACACCCGGGCAGCAGCCGATGCCTTTAAGGCTACCATCAGTTGCTACTACTTTGCTTTTATTGAAAAAATCGTTGGCATGGTAAACCGTTCCCGAAGTTGCAAATCGCTCCGCCGGGGCTTCCTGCTTTTTGTAGGTTTCGAACTCGTTTTTGCGCAAGGCGATTAGGCCCTTGATGTTTTGGGTAACCGATGTGCCTTCGATAAAACCGCAAATTTCTTCCTTGGTTAAATAAAAAATGTCCCTCGGCCCTTCAATAATCCCCTCCGAATAAAATTGATGGCCAATGGCCGAAAACATTTCCCGCACCATACCAAAGGCCCGGGTCCGCTCATAACGGAGGTTTTCTCTGGCACTTACCAGCTCACGGGCCAATTTTAGCGAACGCTTTAGTTTCCATTTTTTATACCATTTGTTTTTGAGGGCATCTTCCAATTCTCGTTCGGCGTTTCCGCGAATTGTCTCTTCTATCTTTCCGGAAGTACTATCTATTGTAATTTCTGTTTCAACATAAGCCTTTAACACCCTGATAAACTTGGAGGGTTCCTGGGTATAGGATACCGTTTCTAATTTAAGCTCGCCAATGCAACGCTCACCAAAATCGGCAATGTAACGGTCGATTTCTTTTTTTAACGAAATGTATTTTTCATTCTGGCCGGCCGATAATTTTTCCCAAATCGCGCTTTCATTTTCCGTAAGGAATAAAGCCTTTAATTCTTCATCTGCTGAGATCTGTGTCGCAAGGGCAACACATCGGTGAATAGGCTGCGTAGAAATAATATCGCTGCTGCCGCAAAGCAAATCGTTATGGATATTCGGGTTTTTACTGATGGCATATTTTTGGCAGCGTTTCTGTAACATACCATAGCCAATCATGGCAAAAAAATCATTGATCAGCGGCGCTTTCCACTCATTTAACAAGGTGTTTTCAAAAGCCAGATAGAGCTGCATTAACTCATCGGCTTTTTTCTCCTTAAAATTTATTTGTTTATAGTTAGTTATCGTGCTGTTTAACAGGGTCAAAAACTCTTGTCTTTTTTTGGGGAGGGATAAAAAACGCCCGTACATCCGGGCAGCCATTTTGATGATCTGCCAAAACGCTTTTCCTTTCGACAGCCTGTAGCTTTCGGGTATATCGAAGCGTTCTTTAACACCCATCATGCTCTCCATAAAGCGGGCATTGATACTATAGCCGGGGGCCATGGCCAGCATGTGGTACCAGCTTTTCAAATTGTAATAAACCCTGCCGTTTATAAGGCCCAGGGTATTGGCAAAAACCCTTTCATTCTTTTTGATCACATCGGGACTAACACCCATATAGCCGCAAAACAATTTGTAGGCACCCTCGTACGATTGGCTGATAAACGAAAAGGTAAGCGGTGTGGTAACACCCGGATACGATTCGATGATATTGCTGCTGTCCCACACAATATACGTTTCGCGCAAATCGTTACTTTGTTTGATGGTAGTAACCGGCCTGCATTGCAACAGGTAAAGTATGCCGCCTTTAAGGGCAAATTCAATATCCTGCGGGGCCTGATATTCAAGGTACAGGCGATCGAGTATTTTCTCGAGTTCTTTAATATCATCCCCGGTTAAAGCCGGTAAATGTTGTTTTTCTGTGGCAACCCCAATTTGCTTTATTCCGCCCGAATTTAAATCATCGAGTAATACCTGGTGTGTTTTAACGGCAAGTTGCGAGGTAACGATGCCGTCCCTGATGGTAAACATATCGGCGTTCAATTCGCCCGAAACCAAGCCTTCGCCCAAGCCATAAACAGCGTTAATAAGTTTTTCGTTTTGATTTCCAGTGATGGGATTTATCCCAAACGCAACCCCTGCAGCTTCCGCGTCAATCATTTCCTGAATGATGACGGCTATACCCGATTGATACTGGAGCTGATTGTTTTTTCGGTATTGCATTACCCTTTCGGCAAAAAGGGAACACCATACCGCTTTAATTTTTTCGGCAAGGTTTTCTTTGGTGACAAACAAATAACTTTCAAATTGCCCGGCGAATGAAAAGCTTGCACCGTCTTCATCCGTTGCCGAAGAACGTACCGCGAAGTATTTATTGCCCGGGAGTTCAGCTAATATACCGCTGATGACTTGTGATGGGATAGTAATCTGCTGTATAAAGTCAATAATCGTTTGATGGTCAAGCTCCGAAATATTACCGGGCAATAATCCAGTCAAAATCTCCTGC
>Ga0364867_10126_pt1 | contig 11859 bp, 7 predicted proteins | sample ExccelAu500001D4_3_FD_206915 | JGI IMG/M metagenome (GOLD analysis project Ga0364867, IMG submission 206915) | Enriched cells from Trout Bog Lake Hypolimnion, Wisconsin, USA - BchlTB.Aug13.5000.01.D4 | ecosystem: Environmental > Aquatic > Freshwater > Lake > Hypolimnion/Profundal zone | place: USA...
GTCATAAAGGCTATGCTCTTCGCCAGTTTAATATTGATTACCAGGTTCCGGCTGATCAGGCTGTCCCAGGACTTTAGCGAATCTGCCGGTAATCTGTTTTGAGGAGTGTCGGCATTGCATCTGCCGGCAAGGGCTAACGTGAAAACAGTAAAAACGAAAAAGCCAGCCGTGCTAATTAATACTTGTTTGCTCATGGTATCAGAGATTTATTTATCTGCCTCAAAATCCTGAAAAAGGCAAGCTATCTGATACAAATGTAGTAAAATGCTATTTAAACTGGAAGAGGAAAAAACACTGCAAACTTTGCATCGGAGTTTCCATATAAATATGGGAATATAGATGGTTTAACGAAAGAAGGGGTGATCCTTTAGTTTCTCTGCAGTCTCCAGCTTAGTGACCCTGATATATTTTAAAAATGATTCGGTTTTCCTGTGTCCTGTGATTTGCATGATGTCCCGGATAGGGATGCCTGCTAAATAGGCATTCGTTGCAAAGGACCTCCTGGCGGTATGAGTCCTGATCTCAAGCCATTTATTAATGTTAATACTCTTGATTTGTTTACTAAAAGCTAATTGACCAATGAACCGGATTGCTTCATTTGTTTTCTGCAAGGAAATGACACCCAGTTTGTTATTGTATTTATTCAAAATTTCAAGAACCATTGGTTTTACTGGTAATATAACCGGTTCATCTGTTTTTTGAGTCCGGACATAAAGGTTACCATTATGTATATTTTCAAAAGACACCTTTGACCAGTCTGAATGCCGTAACCCTGTAAAACAGTTTAAAACGAAAATATCACGGACCCTTCTCTTTTCCGGGATATCTATTTCAAGCTCATACAATGCCTGAATTTCAGCCTCAGTCAGATAAACTGTGTCAACATCAACTTTGATTACTTTAAAATCTCTTTTATGATGCTCCAGGTTGGTTGTAAGCTTATCTTCAACAGCTTCATTCATTAATCGCTTTACACGTTTAATATGAGACCCGATTGTATTAGGTTTGAGACCGATTTCTTTTAGGTAGTACGTGAACTGTAAATAAAAATCTTTACCGATCGTATCAAAGTCAACTCTGAATCCCTTCTTTTGCTGAAATGATTCAAGGTGGGTTTTTAGGGCATTGTAATGTAGAACATGGGTAGGGTTGAATCTGTTTTTGTATCTCTCCTGGAATACTCCGATGAAAGACAATAAGGTGGTTTGAACGATAATTTTTTCCTCTTTTCTGCCGGCAAATACCTGGTAAGAATCTTTCAATTCTTGTGATTTTCTTTTAATTTCATCCTTTGAAAATATTGATTCAGAGGGGAATAGCTCGTCATACTTGTCAAGCAGGAAATTTGTGATTTCTCGCAAACGTTTGTTAGTCTCGGCAAATTCCTTCATTGGTTTCGCTTTCTGATCATCTTTATCCCAGGCTTTAGCAGGAACCGTTAAGCCCGTAGAAAGTCTCAACCTTTGGTGATTAAATGTAAACGTTATGAGAATCAATGTTTTACTATTAGATTCCTTGTGCTGATAGTATTTTACTGATGCCATATGGAGTCATTTAAAAAGTTGCCTAACAAAGATAGCGTTAGGCAGGTTATTAGGCAAATTGTGCTGAAAAAGTTATTAACAGCATGTAAATTGGTGTAAACGGGTGTAAATAAAAAACCAGCAATGACGCTGGTTTCCGTGTTTTTGGCCTGATTTTCAAGGGGTACTTTGTGATCCCGGCGCGATTCGAACGCGCGACCCACAGCTTAGAAGGCTGTTGCTCTATCCAACTGAGCTACGGGACCCCGATGGGGCGCAAAGTTAAGGATTTTGCTAACAATTGCTCTACGGTTGGCTCCGAAATTCTATATTTGCTACTCAAAATTCCATCGTAATGCGTATCCTGAAAGAACATTCCTGTTTGCTTGTCATCGACTTCCAGGAGAAGCTCTTCCCGTTTATCTTTCAGAATGAACAGCTTCTTAAGAATGTCCCTGTTTTAATCAGGGGGCTGAAGCTTCTTGAGTTGCCGGTATTCGTAACGGAGCAGTATACCAAGGGGCTTGGGACAACGGTTCCGCCGATAGCGGAAATCCTGGGAGATATTCCCAGGATTGAGAAGTCAAGCTTCTCATGTTGTGACGAACCCCGGTTCAGCCTTGAACTGGCCACTTCAGGAAAGGAAAATGTAATCATTGCAGGCATTGAAAGCCATGTTTGCGTTCTCCAGACCGTCGTCGACCTGGCCCGCCAGGGTTACCAGGCAGTTGTTGTTGAAGACTGCATTTCTTCGCGTAACCCTAATGACAAGCTCATTGCCATTGAACGAATGAGAAAGGAGGGCGCGATTATAACAACCTATGAGTCAATATTGTTTGAGCTGCTTAGAAGCTCAGGGGGAGAAACATTTAAGGCAATCTCACGCCTGGTAAAATAAATAGCAATGTACGAATTACGAAGTTCGATTTACGAACAACAAAATAATTTACTATTGGACGATTTACGATTCCCGATTGAAGTTGTTGATTTACGATTTACGGGATTAATATTGTAATCTTCAATTGTCAATCTTAAAATTCAATCGTACCTCGTAAATCGTCCAATCGTAACTTTAAGTAAACCGTCCAATCGTAAAGATTAAATGATGAATTCTGACCGGGAAGATACAGGGAACAGTACAAATGAGGAGTCACCAGAGCTTGAATCAGGTTCTCTTTCCCAGACGATCCATCTGAATGATATGTACCAGGGATGGTTCCTGGATTATGCTTCATATGTGATCCTGGAACGTGCCGTGCCTGAGATTGACGACGGGCTGAAACCTGTGCAGAGGCGCATTCTGCATTCCATGAAGGAGCTGGATGACGGGCGATATAACAAGGTCGCCAACATCATTGGCCATACCATGAAATACCATCCCCATGGCGATGTCTCGATAGGGGATGCACTGGTGCAACTGGGTCAGAAAGACATTCTGATCGATTGCCAGGGTAACTGGGGGAATATCCTCACGGGCGACAGCGCTGCCGCCTCAAGGTATATTGAAGCCCGCTTATCGAAGTTTGCACTTGAGGTTTTATTCAATCCGAAAACCACTAAATGGAAATCATCATACGACGGAAGGAATAAGGAACCCATGGCACTGCCTTCTAAATTCCCCTTGCTGCTTGCCCAGGGTGTTGAAGGTATTGCCGTCGGCCTTGCTTCCAAGATCCTTTCACATAATTTCAACGAGCTGATCGATGCTTCCATTAAAATCCTTCAGAATAAGGAGTTTGAATTATTCCCTGATTTTCCCACAGGGGGAATGATCGATGTTTCAAAATACAACGATGGCATACGAGGCGGCAAAGTTAGGCTGAGGGCCAGGATAGTACAGGAAGATAAAAAGACGCTCAAGATCACCGAGATCCCATACGGAACAACGACGGGATCCATCATTGATTCCATTCTCACCGCAAACGATAAAGGCAAGATCAAGATCCGCAAGATCGATGACAATACTGCAGAAAACGTCGAGGTGATGATATACCTTGCGCCCGGTGTTTCACCCGATACCACCATGGATGCCCTGTATGCTTTTACTGAATGTGAAATTTCAATTTCACCGAACGCCTGCATCATTCAGAACGGCAAGCCAGGATTCCCGGGAGTCTCGGAGATACTCAGGCATAATACTCAGCAGACTGTCGAACTGCTGAAACTCGAACTGAAGATCAGGCTTGAGGAACTTACTGAGCAGCTTCATTTTTCTTCTCTCGAGAAGATCTTCATCGAGAATGAGGTGTATGAAGGAATAAAGAAATGCAAGACCGACGAAGATATTGACTCAGCTATTCGTAAAGGGTTAAAGCCATTTGCGAAACAGATAATACGTGAAGTCAGCGTGGATGATATCCGGCGTTTGAGAAAAATCCCTATTGAACGTATCTCGAAGTTCAATGCCGACAAATCCGATGAACTGATGAGGAGTATCAGGCTGGATATGGAGGAAGTTCAGAACCATCTTGACAACCTTACTGATTACGCGATTGAATACTTCAGACAGATTCGCAAGAAATACGGAAAGAACCGTGACCGGAAGACAGAGATAAGGAATTTCGAGGTGATAGAAGCGGCAAAGGTTGCTGCGGCAAACGAGAAACTTTATGTAAACCGTGAAGAAGGGTTTGCCGGTACAGGGCTAAAAAAAGATGAATACGTATGTGACTGTTCCGATATCGATGATATCATAGTTTTCAGGGATGACGGTACTTTTATAGTGACTAAGGTTGCTGAGAAAGTATTTGTAGGCCAAAACGTTACTCATATAAATGTTTTTCAGAAGAACGATAACCGTACGGTTTATAACCTGATATACCGCGACGGGAAGAACGGGAAGATCATGGTAAAACGCTTTAGCGTTCTAGGGGTGACACGCGATAAGGAATATAACTCAACCAAAGGTACGCCCGGCTCAAAGATCATGTATTTTACGGCAAACCCGAATGGTGAAGCCGAAGTCGTTAGAGTGGAGCTTAAACCTAAGCCAAGGCTGAAAAAGACTTCATTTGATTTTGATTTTGCTTCTCTTGCAATTAAAGGAAGGGCGTCAATGGGCAATACTTTAAGCAGGTATGCTATCAGGAAGATCGAAATACGGCAGGAAGGGGTTTCCACCCTGGGGTCCCTGAATATTTGGTACGACGATACCGTTCAGCGTTTGAATACCGATGGCCGAGGAACTCTGCTCGGGGCATTTGCCGGTTCCGACAGGATACTTACCGTGAACCAGGGCGGGGCTTACAAACTCACTTCCTTTGACCTGTCAACACATTTTGATGAGGATATGATCTTCATAGGTAAATACAATCCCATTGATATTTTTACGGCTGTATATCAGGAAGGGGATACCAGACTTCACTATATCAAACGGTTCAATATCGAACCTGCCGAGAAAAAGGTGGAATTTGTTGAACCCGGAGATAAGATGGTACTGTTCACCTTTGATAAATATCCTCAGCTGCAGGTGCTTTTTGATATGAAACTGAAAACAAAAGGAGCGGAATCTGAGATCTTTTCAGTTCATGAATTCATAGGAATAAAGGGTGTAAAGGCAAAAGGTAAGAAGATCACGGTCTATCCTGTGAAAAAAATTGAATGGCTGGAACCTTTGCAGATTGCAGCAGGCACCCGGCCTGTGGGTGAACTTTCACCTGAACCTGAACTTGAGGCTGAACCATTGCCCGAGATATTAGCTGAACCTTCAAAAGTTAAAAAAGGGGCAGTAAAAGATAAATCAAAGCCAAAAGAAAGACCATCAGTTTTACCTGAAGCCCTTTCGAAACCTTCAAAAGGAGGCAAAACGGAAAAAGAGCCAAAACCTTCTCATGAAATAAAACCGGCGGTACCTCCTCCCGGTAACCCGGCTGAAAAACCATCGTCAATAGAACAGACTAAAAAAAAATCAAAGGAGGAGGCTGAAGGTGAACAAATGGAACTTTTCTGATGCTGACAAGATCAGGATGAGAACACAGGCAAATTAATAATATGAACGACAATAAAATACTAAAACTTACTGATGATGTTTCCTGGATCGGTGTTCTTGACCGAAACATAGTGACCTTTGATGTGGTGATGGAAACGAAGTACGGTACCACATACAATTCTTATTTCATCAATGCCGATAAGAAAGTTGTGGTTGAGACCGTCAAGGAAAGTTTCTGGGAAGTATACCTGGAAAAACTCAGCAGACTCACCGATCCAGCCGGTATAGAATATATCATAATGGATCATACCGAACCCGACCATTCAGGCTGTGTTGCAAATCTGATGCAGATTGCACCCAAAGCAAAGGTGGTTGGAAGCGGAAATGCGATCCGTTACCTGAAAGATCTGCTGGGTTTCGAATTCCCTCACCTTGTCATCAAGGATGGCCATACTCTTGATCTTGGCAATAAAACCCTGAAGTTTATCGGTGCCCCGAACCTGCATTGGCCTGATTCGATCATGACTTACCTGGTAGAAGATAAGATCCTGTTCACCTGCGATATTTTCGGGGAACATTTTTGTAATGAAGGTATGTTTGATGATGTTGTCCCTGATTTCAGCGATGCCTTCCTTTATTATTTTAATGTGATCATGCAGCCATACAGCAGGTTCATGCTGCAGGCTATAGCAAGGATTAAGCCTCTCGATATAAAAATTATCGCCCCGGGCCATGGCATGATCCTTAGAAAAGACTGGAAGAAATGGGTTGATGCAACCATAAAATACTGTGAGGAGTACATTCAAAACCCGAATCGCAGCAGGGTTTTCCTGGCTTATGTTTCAGCCTATCACAATACGGGACTGATCGCGGAAAAGATAGCCGAAGGCATCCGCTCGGCTGGCAATATTGAAGTTGACCTTTGTGATATTGAGAACCTGGATATTTCTCAGATTGAACAGAAACTGATGCAAAGTTCGGGGATAGTGATCGGGTGCCCAACGTTCAGCCAGAATATCCTTTTACCGGTTTACCAGGTTTTTGCCCTCATCAATCCAATACGTGACCGTGGAAAACTTGCTGCCGTTTTTGGATCCTACGGATGGAGCGGGGAAGGGGCTAAGATCATGAGTTCTGCTCTGATAAATCTGAAGCTGAACGTAATGGATGAAGGGCTCATGATCAAATTCACTCCTCATGCTGAAAACCTGAAGCTTTGCTTTGATTATGGCAGGAAGTTCGGTGAAAGATTTCTTTCGCCGTAATATTTATATAATATTTTACTCATAAGGAAGTTATGTATTTACTATGATTCGTATAAAGTTTCTTACCGTCATTTTTGGCTTCGGCCTGTTGTTTCTCGTTTCCTGCCTTCCCGAACAGAAAGTGGCCCATGACTTTGTAAAAAGCGGGCCTAAGATCAGGCTCCTGGTTACGCCTCCTGATTTCCTTTACAAATACAATCATAAAGGGGAAGAGATCGAGGGTTTTGATCAAATGACCGATAAAGAAAAGGATTCAGCTCTTTTTTACAACAGTGTCTTTATCCAAAGGATCAGCGATTCCATTTTACTTGAAAATTATATTAACCAGTTCATTGCCGAATTACGTAATGCGAACTTTGAAGTATTTCTTCCTGAACAGCTCGACACTTTTCTTCTTGATAAGACCCAGGCATACATGGTCACGATTTCGCAGATCCAGCTGGATGAGTACAACTACCCGCTTGAAGATAAAGAACCCATCAATGACACCGTTTATTACAAAAAATTCAACCTGAATGCCATGGACTTCAGCATATGGTTTGAGTTGAGCAAAGTTAATTCCGACAAGCCGAGAAAGACCATATTGTACGATTCGGAGTCAGCTTACGACAGCTTTGATGGTCATTTTATCGTTGACCCGTGGACCAACTCAGTGAGGTATAAATATCATATAGATACGCTTTCACTCAAGGATATTTATGGTATGGTGGGTTATCTCGGTGCCAAGCACGGCGATTATCTTTTTGACTTTTTTATGAACCAGTGGGTTGCCTTTAACGCCCCGCAGAACCAGTATGGTACTTATAGTTACTACCATTTCAACCGTAAACGGAATATGATGGAAACCACTGAAGACGACCGTTTCGAGATCCTTAACAACAAGTAAATTCAGAAATTGCTCCTGGCATACGGAGTGTCGGTCTGGCGGCCGAAGTCCTTTTTAAGAAATTTAAAATATCCGGTGATTGCGATCATGGCTGCGTTATCGGTGGTATAAGCCAAAGGAGGAATAAAAACATTCCATCCTTTTTGCCGGCTGAGTCCTTCCAAGGCTGATCGCAAACCTGAATTGGCAGAAACCCCTCCGGCAATGGCAATATCACGGATACCGGTTTCTTTTGCAGCCTTTTCAAGCCTTGACATCAGCACTTCAACGATGGTCTTCTGTATAGAGGCGCAGAGGTCGGCCTTGTTGGTTTCGATAAATTGAGGATCCTCCCTGAGCCGGTCCCTTAAAAAGTATAAAAAGGAAGTTTTAAGCCCGCTGAAACTGAAACCCAGGCCGGGGATGCTGGGTTTTGAAAAGGAGAAACGAGCCGGGTTCCCTTCACGGGCAAGTTTGTCTACAACCGGCCCTCCCGGGTAAGGCAGCCCCATGATCTTTGCTGCTTTATCAAAGGTCTCGCCTGCTGCATCGTCAATGGTCTGGCCGATAATATGCATGTCAAAATGATCCCTGACTATGACCAGCTGGGTATGCCCTCCCGAAACCGTAAGACAAAGAAACGGTAAGGAAGGCACGGAACCGGGATTTTCAATGTTACGGATAAAGTGAGCCATGATATGGGCCTGCAGGTGGTTGACCTCGATAAGGGGGATGTTCAGCCCCATTGCAAACGCTTTGGAAAATGAAGCCCCAACAAGCAGCGATCCCAGAAGGCCGGGCCCCCTGGTATAGGCCACGGCAGAAAGCTGTTTTTTACCTATATTTGCTTTTTGCAGGGCTGTATGGATTACCGGTATGATGTTCTGCTGGTGGGCACGGGAAGCAAGTTCGGGGACCACCCCTCCGAAGGAAGAGTGGATTTCCTGATTGGCTGCAACATTTGACAGAATCATGTCATCAGCGATCACTGCTGCGGCTGTGTCATCACAGGAAGATTCGATACCAAGGATGTAATACGGCATTCTGCAGGCTGATATCATGATGATCCCGGCTTCCGGGGCAGAGGACCATCGGTGAAAAACGAGGCAAAAGTAACATAAAAACAGGATCCTGTGTTGTATTTGGGCAAAGTGTCTCGCAAACACCTGTAAAACATGAGTAAAATAAAGACCATAAAAACTCTTGTCAAAGCATTCCTTTGCGTTGTCGTGGTTGTTTTTTCACTTGGTCTCACCCTGTGGTCCATCGTCAGGAACCCGGCGATTCAAACCCTGGGAGCAAGAATTGGTGCGGCATATCTGTCGAAGGAATGGAAAACTGAAGTCAGGATCAGAAGTTTCAGCCTTAACCCCTGGGACGGCCTGGTCATCAATGATATCAGCCTTAAAGACCATAAGGGAGAATACGCGCTAAGTGCAAAAGAGATTGCGATACGCCCCGGGGTTATCAGGTTCAGGAAGCACAGGATAAATATTAATAATGTTTTTCTTGAAAACGGAGTCATCCAGCTTTTGGTTCACAAGGGTGACACCTCCCTGAACATTAAACCGTTTATTGATTATTTTGCAAGCAAGGATACCACGCGTAAACCTGATACGGCAAAGGGGAAGCCATGGGAGCTTACCATCTCAAATGTGATTTTGAAATCCACCAGGTTCCACTTCGAAAACGAGAATAATGAGAGAGTCCCGATCGGGATGGATTATGCAAATCTCGATGTGAATGATATTAACCTTCACATGACCGATATCCGTTTTGATGCAGATACCATAAGGGCCAATATTTCGGAACTTTCGGCCAGGGAACGTTGCGGATTCCATTTAAAACATTTGAGCGGGGAATTTCACGTAAGCCCCGGCTTCCTTAAAGCGAACAACCTGAAAATTCTTACCGACAATTCGGATCTCTCGCTGAGTTTTGCCTTCCTTTATCCTGCCTGGAAAGCTTATAATGATTTCCTGAATGCCGTTACCATTAAAGGTGATATCGCTCCTTCGTATCTTGACTTGCAGGATATCGGATTTTTTGCCCCGGATATCAGGAGAATGAAAGACCGCTTCCGCTTCGAAGGTAAAGTCGACGGTACTGTCAGCAATTTCAGGGCCAGGGATTTCAGGGTAGCCTATGGCAACAATACTTATTTCTGGGGGAACATACGCGCTTTCGGTTTACCCGATGTGAAAGAGACTTTTGTGGATATGGCCGTGAAGACCATGACCACTAACAGGCAGGATATTGAAAATTTCCTCCTTCCGGGTGAGGGTGACAGCATCCTGCTGCCGAAGATGATTTCAAACCTCGGGGTGCTCACGTTCAGCGGGAACTTTACGGGTTATTACAATGATTTTGTCTCAAACGCATTGTTCAAAACAAATCTCGGGAATATCCGCACCGACCTGGTGCTTCACCGAACCCGCGATGAATATGAACTTTCGTACCAGGGAGAGCTGGATGTCACCGGCTTTAACATAGGCAAACTTACCGGCGACACTTCCACCATAGGTGTCACAACCTTCAGGGCTGAAGTCAAAGGGAAAGGGCTGAGTTCTTCCAATGCAGACCTTGAAATGAATGTACATGTGGATTCCACACGGCTGCTGAAGTATAATTATCACAAGTTAGATATCAGGGGTCTGCTGTTCGAGAAGAGATTTACAGGGTATCTCGATGTTGCCGATCCTAACCTTTCGCTCAACTTCACCGGTATGGTGAATTACTCGGATTCCATCCCCGGGTTTGATTTCAGTTCCGACATACATCATGCCCAGCTCTTCAACCTGGGCTTCCTCCGACGCGACAGCACCGAGATCGTGGGGACATTGGTAAAAGCTAAATTTACAGGGAACAAACTGGATAACCTCGACGGGTATATTGGTTTTGAGAATACGAATTACGTGGAAGGGATCAAATCACTTCATATGAGAAACATCCTTCTGACCAACGATATTGATAAGAAAGGCGGGAAATCATATCATCTCAGATCAGATTTCGTGGATGCCGATATCAGCGGCCACTTCAGCTTCAAACAGGTTGTTCCTTCATTATATGTATTCATAAAGAATTACCTGGCATCATTTTATGTCAAAGACTCCGCAAAGTATGAAGCACTGGTTACCTCAGGCCAGGTATTAAAATGCGATGTCAGGTTCAGGAACACCGACCAGCTTACGAACATCTTCATGCCTTTCCTGAAAGTTTCGGAGAATGCATCTTTTGAAGGCTCCTATGATGAGCTTAAAGGGATTTTATCCCTGAGGGGACAGGCTCCTTCGCTGGATGTGGAGGGAATCTACATACCAAACTGGCATGTCTACGCCCAGACTAACGGCACTGAGCTTAGCCTGAACACGGGGGCCGATGCCGTGTATTTTAAAAAAGCCTCCAGAAATGACAGTGTAGAGGTCAGGCTCGACAGCATGATAATCACTTCGAACATACACCACGACAGCATACTGTATGCCTTTTCATGGTCTGATGCGGGCAGGCTGAGCGGTTTTGACGGTTTTGTAAGTTTTATGAACAATCCTAAAACGGAAATCAAAATTACCAACATGGGAGTACTGTTCAACAACCATGAATGGACCGTTGACCCCGAAAATTATATAACCATCGATACCAACCTGCTTCACTTCAACAAGCTGTTCCTCTCATCGGGCGATCAGTTCCTTCATGCCGACGGCAGGATCTCAGCCCGAAACCAGGATACCCTTACACTTGCTTTTAATAAGGTAGACATCTCCACGCTTGACAAGTTCACGGGAACAACAGCTATTGACCTGGAAGGAATGCTCAGTGGAAAACTGCTGTTGATGAATGTTTACAAGAACATCAGGATACTCTCGGATCTGAGGCTGGATAATTTTAAATTCAATAATGAACTGCTAGGCGATGCTCTTTTCAATGTCAATTATATAAAAGCAGATCAACGGTTTGATGTACGGGCCAGGATCGAATATACCGGCAATGTAGGAAAAAACACACCTCTTGACCTTAACGGAAGCGTATATGCAGGAAAAGACACCAGGCTCGATTTCGGACTTGACCTGAAAAACCTTAACCTGAAAATGCTTCAGCCTTTTGTCAGGAGTTTCATGACGGGCCTTAACGGTATGGCCTCGGGTCATGCGGATATAAAGGGAACCATTGAAAAACCAAGGCTTTCGGGGAGCCTGACCCTGAGCCGGACCGAGTTTAAAATTACCTATCTCAACGTTATGTATTCGCTTGCGGATGTGGTGCGTATCGATTCCAATGCGT
>Ga0364867_10605_pt1 | contig 11787 bp, 14 predicted proteins | sample ExccelAu500001D4_3_FD_206915 | JGI IMG/M metagenome (GOLD analysis project Ga0364867, IMG submission 206915) | Enriched cells from Trout Bog Lake Hypolimnion, Wisconsin, USA - BchlTB.Aug13.5000.01.D4 | ecosystem: Environmental > Aquatic > Freshwater > Lake > Hypolimnion/Profundal zone | place...
ATTATTGGAGAATTAAAAAATGTGTGAAAAATACAATTCCTTCCCGTAAAGCTGTAACACTTTCAAAAACTATATAATCAATTTTGTACCACAGAATCAGCATTTTGCTGAGGATATTCCCTCTTAGGAAGAATTTCCTATTTTCTAAAAATTAAAAATAAAATCATGGCCTACACTGATTATCAATTTTGGGGAATGCACATTATCTGGTGGTTCATTTGGTTCATGTTTATTTTCTGGATTTTTGCATTGCCTTTCCGCATACCGGGTCAGCGATATCTAAAAGAAACACCTTTGGATAAGCTAAAGATGCGCTATGCTGCAGGCGAAATAAATACAGAAGAATACCAAGAAAAGAAAAGAATTCTTGAGGAAGGCCTTCCGATTCAGGACCGCTTATAAATATAACCGGATAACGGGCAAATGGAACCACAAACAGTTAAAATAAATCAACCCTATAGTTTCTGGCATTCCGATATAAAAGGAATAAACGCACTGGTGGAGCTTGCACTGGATATACGATGGTCATGGAATCATGCTACGGATGAATTGTGGGAACAGCTTGATCCCGCATTATGGGAGTTAACGCATAACCCCTGGATTGTTTTGAAGACTGTATCGCGGGATCAGGTTAAGCTTCAATTGGCGGATCCCGTTTTTCTGGATAAGATCAATGAATTTATTAAGTTAAAAGAACTTTCTGCTTTAAACACAACCTGGTTTCAGAAAACCCATCCGGATACTTTGCTTACCTGTGTTGCATATTTCAGTATGGAATTCATGTTAAGCGAAGCACTGCCTATTTATGTAGGTGGGCTGGGCAATGTTGCCGGTGATCAGTTAAAATCAGCCAGCGATCTGGGTGTGCCCGTTGTTGCAGTGGGATTACTTTACCAACAGGGGTATTTTCGCCAGGAAATTGATAAAAACGGGATGCAGCAGGCACTGTTTCCGTATAATGATCCGGGGCAGTTACCTATCACTCCATTAAGATTGCCCAATGGGGAATGGTTGCGATTAAAAATATTGTTATCCGGCTATCCAGTTTGGTTACGCACCTGGAAGGTACAGGTAGGTAATGTAAAATTGTACCTTTTAGATAGTAATGATGCATCCAATTTACCCGTTCATCGTGGCATTACCAGCGAATTGTATGGAGGCGGACCAGAACTTCGTATACAACAGGAAATCATATTGGGTATAGGTGGTTGGAAATTACTCAGGGCATTGGGTATTAAGCCCGAAGTTTGTCACATGAATGAAGGGCATGCTGCTTTTCTGGTATTGGAACGTGCTAATGATTTTAGGAAGGAAGCAGGAATTTCATTCTCAGCAGCATTGGCTGTTACAAGGGCCGGTAATTTATTTACCACACACACTGCTGTTGCTGCAGGTTTTGATCATTTCAGTCCGACACTGATAGCGCAATTTCTTGGCGCATATTCTAAAGATGAACTTGGTATTGATTTTAATGAATTGATGGCTTTGGGCCGCGAAAATCCATATAATCACTCAGCGTATTTTAATATGGCTTACCTCGCCATTCACGGTAGCGGAGCAGTAAATGGTGTAAGCAGCTTGCATGGCGAAGTAAGCAGGCAACTCTTTGAATGCCTTTTTCCACGCTGGCCAAAACAAGAAGTACCTGTGGGGCATATAACCAATGGCGTACACATGCCAAGCTGGGATGCTGTAGCATCTGACAAAATGTGGACAGAAGCCTGCGGGAAAGAACGTTGGAGAGGAGACCTGCAAACCCTTGAAAATATTTCCAAAGTGCCTGATGAAGCACTTTGGCAAATGAGAGCTAACTGCCGTAATAATCTTGTTAACTATACCCGTGGCAGATTAAAAACACAATTAAGTATTTCAGGTAACCCTTCCCAAACCGTTGAGATAGTAAAACAGGCATTTGATCCTGATACCTTAACACTGTGTTTTGCCCGCCGTTTTGTTCCGTATAAAAGGCCTAATCTTCTTTTGCAGGATCCGGAAAGGTTTATACGGCTATTGACGAATACGGAGCGTCCGGTACAATTGATTATTGCCGGCAAGGCACCCCCATTTGATGAGCCGGGAAAGGCACTCATTCAGCAATGGATACAATTTATTCATCAAAATAATTTATATAATCACATCGCATTTTTAAGTGATTATGATGTATTGCTGGCTGAACAGCTGGTGCAGGGTGCTGATGTGTGGATCAATACACCCAGACGCCCATGGGAAGCCTGTGGTACGAGTGGTATGAAAGTATTGGTTAATGGGGGTATTAATGTATCGGAATTGGATGGTTGGTGGGCTGAGGCATTTACACCGGAAGTAGGCTGGGCTTTGGGAGATGAATTAGAACATGGAGATGACCCGGATTGGGATAGAAAGGAAGCAGATGCATTGTATAATATCCTGGAAAAAGAAGTAATCCCTGAATTTTACACCCGCAATGATAAAGGGATACCTATCCGGTGGATTCAACGGATGAGAAGTAGCATGGCAATATTGACACCCCGGTTTTCTGCCAATCGTACCGTGCGGGAATACACAGAAGCCTATTATCTGCCCGCAGCAAAAAGCTATTTACAAAGGGCTGCGGAAAAAGGAAGCGCCGGAACAAGAATTGATGCTGTACACAATGATCTTAAAAATAAATGGAAGGACATAAAGTTTGGGGAAGTGCAGATGGAAAACATAGATAAAGGATATCTTTTTCATGTTCCTATACAATTAAATGGGATAAGCCCTGATTTGCTGCTGATGGAACTTTATGCTGATGGATTGATCGGAGATACACCTGTAAAAATAAAAATGGAGCCTGATTTAAATTCCGGAAACAAGGGAGAAAATATATATCATGTACTGTTTACTTCATCCAGGCAGGCAAGTGATTTTACAGCACGTATTACTCCAGTATATGAAGGTATTTCTGTGCCATTGGAAGACAATTTGATTCTATGGCAGCGCTAATTATTATTAAGTATGAAAACTGTTTCAGAACACAATAGCAATCCTTTACAGCAGGGAAAAATTATTTCTGTAAGGGGAAGTGTTGTAGATATCTGGTTTGAACAAAATTTACCTCCCATCTATACAGTTTTGTATACTGGTGCCCATAAAGAAATTACCATTGAAGTATTAAGCCAGCTTGATGTGCAACGTCTACGGGGTATTGCATTAACTCCCACACAGGGATTGGCACGTGGTATGGCAGTAGAGACAGCAGGAAATCAACTGAAAGTACCGGTAGGGAAAAAAATAATTGGTAGAATGTTTGATGTATTCGGGAATACGATTGATCATCTGCCAGCATTATCAGAGATGAAGTGGCGTAATATACATCAGTCACCACCTGCATTATCCAAACAATCAACCAAATCAGAGATTTTCTTAACAGGAATTAAAGCAATTGATGTACTGATTCCTTTAGAGCGGGGAGGAAAAGCCGGTTTATTTGGAGGCGCCGGTGTAGGCAAAACGGTATTGCTTACAGAAATGATACACAATATGGTGGGTCATAGTAAAGGAGTAAGCATGTTTTGCGGTATTGGAGAACGTTGCCGTGAAGGCCAGGAACTATATCATGATATGAAAGAAGCGGGTGTACTTGATAATATGGTAATGATGTTCGGTCAGATGAATGAACCGCCTGGTGCACGTTTTCGTGTAGGCCATGCTGCTTTAACAATGGCTGAATATTTCCGGGATGATGAACACCGGGATGTATTATTATTAATTGATAATATTTTCAGGTTTATCCAGGCTGGTATGGAAGTGTCCGGATTAATGGGAGAAATGCCTTCACGGCTGGGTTATCAGCCAACGCTGGAAACTGAACTGTCCAAACTGGAGGAGCGGATAGCCAATACAGATGCAGGAGCCATTACTTCTATCCAGGCAGTATATGTACCTGCCGATGATTTGACAGACCCAGCTGCTGTACATGCATTTTCCCATCTTTCTGCGTCCATCGTTCTTTCCAGGAAAAAGGCAAGCGAGGGCCTTTATCCGGCCATTGATTTACTGCAATCCAATTCAAAAATGGCTACTCCGGGTATTATTGGTGAACGGCATTATAAACTGGCACAGCAAATAAAACATACACTCTCGCAATATGAAGAACTGAAAGATATTATTGCGATGCTTGGACTGGAACAACTTTCAACCGGCGACCGCAATTTAGTAAACCAGGCGAGGCGCTTAGAACGTTTTCTTACCCAGCCTTTTTTCACTACCGAGCAATTTAGTGGGATCAAAGGAAAAGATGTTGGTTTAAAAGAAGCATTAGATGGTTGCGAAAGGATTCTTACTGGTGAATGTAAAGATATGCCGGAAAGCGCATTCTATATGATCGGTTCTATTGATGAAGCAAAAAATGAGACAGAAGCAGTTAAAACTGAAAAGTAAACTATTAACTAAATGGAAGCAACACTAATGAATCTGAAAATTCTTCTTCCGTTTCGGATTTTCGCCGAAATAAAGAATGTAAGTCGGATTGTGTTGGAAACAGATAAAGGTTCTTATGGTTTATTGCCACACAGACTTGATTGTGTTGCAGCATTGGTTCCGGGAATATTTACTTATGAAACCGAAATGGATGGGGTTCATTATATAGCTGTAGATGAGGGGATACTGGTAAAAGCTGGTTTGGAAATACTGGCATCGGTTCGTAATGCCATAGGAGGGGCAGATTTGGGTAAACTTCGTGCATCCGTTGAAAATGAATTTGTGACCCTGAATGAAAAGGAAAAAAACATCCGTTCTGTGATGGTAAAAATGGAAAGTGGATTAATTTATAGATTGGAAAAATTTCGTACAGAATAAAATGACAACTGTTAATACCGATAATGACAATTCCTTCAGCAAGAAAGTTGGTGATAAGGAATTGCGTAAACTGCAGGCCCAAAGAGAAAACAGAAGTGCCTGGTTTGGATTAGGTATGTTTGGAATGGTAGGGTGGTCTGTAGTTGTTCCCACACTGCTGGGGGCTGCATTGGGAATTAAGTTAGACAAAATATACCATCAGTCATTTTCCTGGACATTAACATTTTTAATTACCGGATTATTTATGGGTTGCCTTATTGCCTGGCACTGGATATCAAAAGAGCATACCGATATAAATAAAGAAGAAAAAAATGAATGAAATCTTATATATGGTGTTAACGTTTATGGCAGGTATCGTAATGGGAATACTATTCTTCTATGGACTTTGGATTACGGTAAAAAAAGCTGTTCATGCTAAAATACCTGCTTTATGGTTTTTTGGTAGTTCCCTTTTCCGTATTGCTATAATATTAGCAGGGTTCTATTATATTTCGCAAGGTAACTGGCAGAAGCTGTTTGTTTGCCTGATCGGTTTTATTACAGGAAGGTTTATCATTAAGCGTTACACCAACAGGATAAAAGAAAATGAGTTGCAACTAAAAAGAGAGAAAAACTATGAATCTTAGTCCGGATCAAACCATTTTTTGGGAACATGGTTTTATACAAATCAATCTGACATTGGTTACCACATGGGGATTAATGATTGTAATATCTGTTGCAGCATGGCTGGTAACCAGGAAACTTAAAACAGAAATTATCATTTCCCGCTGGCAGTGTATTCTCGAAATGATTGTACTGGGTATGAATGACCAGATTAAGGATATAGGACTGAGTAAACCGGAAAAATTCATCGGGTATATAGGAACCCTGTTCCTGTTTATTGCCCTATCAAATCTGTGTATTATTTTCCCGGGCTACACTGCACCTACCGGTTCCTTATCCACTACGGCAGCACTCGCTATCAGTGTATTTTTAGCAGTACCTTTTTTCGGAATAGCAGAAATTGGTTTTTTAAAATACCTCAAAACATTTATTCAGCCAACCTTTATAATGCTGCCATTTAATATAATAAGTGAACTTACCCGCACCCTTGCATTAGCAATACGACTGTTTGGCAATATCATGAGTGGGGGAATGATCATTAGTATATTATTAAGTATAGTGCCTTTAATATTTCCTGTAATGATGACGGTGCTTGGCCTGATTACCGGAATAGTTCAGGCGTATATATTCGGCATCCTGGCAACCGTATATATTGCCGCTGCCACCAATAAATCCATTTCAAAAAAACTTATTAAAAACACTATATAAAATTTTATGGATAATACAGCTTTAATTGCCGTGGTTTCAATTGCCACCGCCGGTATTTCAACATGTTTAGGGGTTATGATACCTGCTTTAGGCCAGGGGAAAGCTATTTCAACAGCATTAAGTTCAATTGCTCAGCAACCAGACGCAGGAGCAAAAATAACGCAAACCCTTTTTGTTGGTTTGGCAATGCTGGAATCTCTGGCTATATATTGCTTCGTAATCTCCATGATTCTGATTTTTGCCAACCCTTTCTGGACCTATTTTTTATCTGCAAAATAAAAAGTAAAAATGAAAATAAATTGGTTTACGGTAATAGCCCAATTGGTTAATTTCCTCATTTTGGTGTGGTTGATGAAGCGTTTTTTGTATAAACCAATCCTCAATGCAATTGATGAACGTGAGAAAAAAATAGCCGGGTTACTTGCAGATGCTGAAAATAAAAAAGCAATAGCTGAAAAGGAACAGGCTGATTTTAAACAAAAAAATGAACAATTCAATCAGGAGAAAAAGGGATTAATGGACAAAGCGATTACAGACACTGATGAAGAGCGTAAAAAACTAATGGAAACTGTAAGGAATGAAGCTGTGGCTTTAAGTACCAAACAGGAAAATTCTTTGAAAGAGATGTATGAACACCTGAATCGCGACATTTTGCAAAAAACACAAAAGGAAGTTTTTGCCATTTCACGAAAAGCACTAACCGACCTGGCTTCAGTTAGTTTAGAAGAACAATCTGTCAATTTATTGATTAAGCGTTTGAATGAATTAGGAGAAGATGATAAGAATAAATTCATTGCATCTTTCAAATCAGGCCCTAATCCGGTATTGGTGCAAAGTGCATTTGCCCTGCTGCCCAAACAACAAACGGAAATTCAACAATCGGTTAAAGACATACTTGGAACTGACACCCAATTTCAATTTAGCATAACACCAGAAACTATTAGTGGCATAGAACTTTCTGCTAATGGATTAAAGCTGTCATGGAGTATTTCAGGTTATCTGAATGCTTTGGAAAAAAGTATTACTGAATTAATAAAAGAAAATTCGAAACTAAAGCCTGGGATGAAGGCAGAACCTGAAAAGAATTAAGATGCCAACCATTGATTTCGATACTTCCATCAATAGCCTGTTTGATCAGTTAACAGTGGGCAGGGAAAAGTATATACTTTCTTTTATACCCCGGGAAATTGGTGCGGTAATCAGTGTGTCTGAAGGAATTGTCAGGGTGTCCGGACTTCCGGGTACGGGATTTGAAGAGCTGTTGAAATTTAAGGGTGATTTATTGGGTATTGCTTACAACATTGATGAAGAAGAAATAGGAGTCATCCTCCTGGGTGAAGATTATCTTTTGAATGTTGGGGATGCTGCAGAACGTACCGGTCGCGTAATGGACATCCCTGTTGGTAATGCATTAATCGGCAGAGTGATTAATCCTTTAGGAGTACCGATAGATGGTAAAGGAAGTATTGTTACTGATCATCGTTTGCCAATTGAACGCCCTGCACCCGCTATAATGGATCGTAACCCTGTTACGGTTCCTTTGCAAACAGGATTAAAAGTTATTGACGCCCTTATTCCTATTGGCCGCGGTCAGCGTGAATTAATTCTGGGAGACCGCCAAACAGGTAAAACAGCCATTGCCATTGACACCATCATCAACCAGCGGGATAAAAATGTACTCTGTATATATTGTGCCATCGGGCAACGTGCAGCCTCTGTTGCAAAAGTAATCGCAAACCTCTCTGCTAATGCTGCGATGGATTATACTATTGTTGTGGCAACTGAAGGAGATAAAGCCCCTGGATTAAAATATATTGCCCCCTATGCTGCTACCAGCATTGGGGAATATTTTATGGAACTGGGCCGCGATGTACTGATTGTATATGACGATCTCACACATCATGCCCGGGCTTACAGAGAACTATCTTTACTGTTGAGAAGGCCTCCTGGCCGGGAAGCATTTCCGGGAGATATTTTTTATATACATTCCAGATTGCTGGAAAGAGCTACGCACCTGAACGATACACTTGGAGGTGGGTCCCTTACAGCATTACCCATTATAGAAACGGAAGCCCAAAATATTTCTGCCTATATACCTACTAATCTCATTTCTATAACCGATGGGCAAATTTACCTTTCACCCAAACTATTTGAATTGGGTATTTTACCTGCAGTAAATGTTGGCAAATCGGTTTCTCGTGTTGGAAGTAAAGCACAATTGCCGGCCTACAGGTCAATAACAGGTAACCTTAAACTTTCATACTCGCAATTTGAAGAATTGGAAAACTATGCCCGCTTTGGCACCCGGCTGGATGAAAATACCCGAAAGATAATTGAGCATGGGAAAAGGATTCGTACCTGGCTTAAACAAAATGAACTCAAGCCCATCCCTGTTCCCGAACAAATTGTGGTGCTGCTTGCTTTGACCAATGGCTTTTTTGATACCATATCCATCGATAAATTGCATGAAGCCGAAGCGGCCCTGATGAAAAACACAGCAGAACTTCCTTCTGAAATCATACACCGATTAGTTACAGATAACGAGTTGAGCAAATCAGATAGTGATGCCATCCTTGCTATGGCGCGCGATACACTTGATACCTACCAGGAAAAAAAAGAACAGGGGAGCATTTTATTACCAAAATCTGATCCTGAACAAAACCAGCATTAAAACTAATGGACACTTTAGAAAGCCTGCAAAAAAAAATTGAAGGGGCGGAAGATATTAAATCAGTAGTGAAGACTATGAAAACTGTAGCTGCTTCTAACATCAGCCAATATGAGACGGCGGTAACTGCCCTTGGTGACTATTTCCATATTATTGCGTTGGGTGTAGTTGCTTATTTCAAGGCGGAGAAAATTGAAAAAATACAAGCAAAGAAAGTACAAAAAAAGAATCCTGAAAAACTGGTTTGTGCTATTGTGTTTGGATCAGACCAGGGACTTGTTGGTTCATTCAATGATACACTTACTGATTTTGTAACTCAATCTCTGAATGCTATACCGGGTAAAAAGGAAGTCTGGGCGGTTGGAGAACGGATAGAGTTGTTATTGTCGGATGCTGGTTTTAATATTACAAAGCGTTTTTCAGTACCTGGATCTGTGAACGCGATAACTCCTTTGGTAGGAGAAATACTGATTAAAAGCCAGGAGTGCCAGGAAAAGAACCATGGGCAGGAGTTTTACATTTTCCAAAATCAGCCTGAACCGGGAGCCCGTTACTTACCTGTTATTCAGCGCTTGCTGCCATTGGACGAAAAGTGGAGACAGGAATTTGCAGCCATTTCCTGGCCTGCAAAAAATATTCCGCAGATAGTGGGAGAAACTAAATCAACTCTACAGGCACTTATTCGTGAATATCTTTTTATATCCCTGTTTAAAGCTTGTGCTGAATCATTGGCAAGTGAAAACGCCAGTCGCTTAGCTGCTATGCAACGTGCTGAAACGAACATAGATGAAATGCTGGATGATCTGAACAATAACTATCATCGTACGAGACAAAGCTCAATTGATGAGGAACTCTTTGAAGTAGTGTCTGGTTTTGAAGCACTGGCTAACAAGAAGTCCAGTTTCTTTTGATGACATGCAGTAGCTTTTTGGCTGGGTATACAACATAGGACTGGAAATAGAAATTTACCACTTGTAAGTGAATGATGCAACTTATATTATGGGTTGTGTAACAAAGGGCTGCCTGAAGCTACGCAACTTTATAGCTGATAAATAAGCATTAAAGAAGAAAAGAAGGTGCTTCCATTAGAACCCGGTAAAATCTTTTAAATGAGCAATTTTGATAAATACAAATAAAACCCCAATATCTTATGAAATTATTAATTGTCCTGACATCGCATAGTGAACTGGGAAATACCGGGAAAAAAACTGGTTTCTGGATTGAAGAATTTGCAGCACCTTACTATGTACTGGCAGATTCTGGTGCTGATATCAGTATTGCATCGCCTTTAGGAGGGCAACCTCCGGTTGATCCTAAAAGTGAAGTACCAGAGGCACAAACACCTGCAACAAAAAGATTCTATACAGATTTGGATGCAATTGATAAAGTTGCGAATAGCATAAAGCTGAGTGATGTACAATACAGCGATTATGATGCAGTGTTTTATCCCGGTGGCCATGGCCCATTGTGGGATCTGGTAAATGATAAATACTCTATACAGTTGATTGAAGATTTTTATGATGCCGGCAAACCGGTGGCTTTTGTATGCCATGCACCAGCTGCTTTAGTGAATGTAAAAGCAGAGAATGGGGAGCCTCTGGTAAAAGGGAAAAAATTAACCAGCTTTTCTGATACGGAAGAATTAGCAGTTGGATTAGATAAAGTAGTGCCATTTTTATTGGAAGCAGAATTAATAAAATTGGGAGCTGAATATAGTAAAGGTGCTGATTGGGCTTCTTATGTTCAGCAGGATGGTTTATTAATAACCGGTCAAAATCCGGCTTCATCGGAAGCAGTGGCAACATTGCTTTTAAAAACGTTGCAGGATAAAAAATAATATGGATGATTTACGTCATTTAGAGTTTCTGGCTGTAAACTCAAAAGAGATTATAGAAAAGCAGGTAGATTCTTACCGGCAGCAGCATTCTTATGCTGGTACCATTATAGGAGCCACCGCTTTATTTATTCCCTTTTTTTTGAGCAGTTTGGATAGTACACTTCGTATCATTCAGCTTATTCTGATTGTGCCAATTGCGCTTTTTATTTGGTCAATTCTTTTATTGCTGAGCATTTTCAGAACCAAACCGCTGGATCAGGCTTTTAGTGTGACAAAATACAAAGAATTAAAAAACAAAACCTTTGAAGAGGTTTTGTTGTATGAAATAAATGCCAATACACACTCATACGGCTTAAATGTAATTATTACAGAAAAGGGAAACAAGCGTTATGATTATGGTATCAGGCTGATTACCATTGCGCTGATTTTTTCAATTGTACTGATGCTGGCCAGCAAGTTTATTGACATTGAAAAAAAGCCTACAAGGGTAAGGGTGGTGGCTGAGATGCTATACAATTCTGAGAAAGAGTTATATTCATCAGAACAGAATTAGTTAAAAAATAGTAACTGTAAAACTCTCTTAAAACACCCATTTCACCCTTAGATACATACTATTGCCCAGTGCCTTATAATTGCCATTTTCACTGGCAAAGAAGGACTGGGCAATTGCATCTGCTACCCAATTATTGCCAAGGGAATAAGTGAGAGTGGGGTAAAGGATGATAGCATTGCCGGAATTGGAATACATCAATGCCAGCGATCCTTTACATATAGGTGAAAAGGGATATGATATTTCTGTACAGATTGTTTTTTTGAAAGGAAAGATGTTTTTGGCAGAAAGGGATGCGCTGGTTAATGCTACCAGGTTGGGTATACTGTCAGAGCCATTGTTATTATACAGCCCTGAAACCAACAGGTAAATGCCGTTTTTAAACCCATAATCAAAGCTTAGAGAGGCTACCAATGACTGGATATCCGGGTTTTGCCTGAATGGGGAGAACCAGGATATTTCTCCTTTAAAACCTGCATCTTTTATATTGCCTGCCCATCCCAATCCGGCTGTTATATTTTGCTGGTAAATGCCTGTAAAAAATTGAAAATCGTACTCCCATTTATTGAGGTGATACATTAGGGCAGCTACATTTTTTGAAGC
>Ga0364867_10819_pt1 | contig 11760 bp, 9 predicted proteins | sample ExccelAu500001D4_3_FD_206915 | JGI IMG/M metagenome (GOLD analysis project Ga0364867, IMG submission 206915) | Enriched cells from Trout Bog Lake Hypolimnion, Wisconsin, USA - BchlTB.Aug13.5000.01.D4 | ecosystem: Environmental > Aquatic > Freshwater > Lake > Hypolimnion/Profundal zone | place: USA...
GGGTCACCTGGGCCACGTTGGTTTCGGAAAAATGCCAGATCCGGCGCTCGCGAAACTCCCAGCCGTTTTCCGGCAGCCGCTTCAAATCCGCCGCCGGCAACGCATAGACAAAATCCTCATCCGCCCGCTTGACAAAAATACTGTTCGTGCCGCCGCCAAACAACAGCCGGGTCAGGATCCGGTTGGTCTCGCCCTCCGCCGTCCGCAGCGTGATCTGCCGGTCAGGCGAGGCAAGACCGAACCCCTGCAGGTCGGCCGGCGTGACGACGTCTTTCACGAATTCCGTCACGCGAAACCCGCCGAGTAATTTGAGAAGCGACTGAACGGAATCCGCATCGACCGGAAATGTTTCGCCCGCAACGGACCAAGTGTTGGACCGGGATTGCTGAAGGACGAAATGATTTTCGCCGTCCATCTGAATCTCCGCGACGGGGGCTGTCAGCTCCAGCAGGAAGGGATCGCGGAAATCATTCACGGAGCCGCGCCAGGCTGCGAGGTCGTTTTTGGCCACGGTGAGGACGGTGTTGTAGCCGCCCCGCCGGGCGAACATCCGGGCGGCATTGTCCGGTGCCTCCTTGCCGGCATAGATCGCCGAAAAGAGGTTGGTGCCGCGCCCGAGCCAGACTTCCAGTTCCGCCGGCTGCAAGCCATAGGCGCCGAGATCGGCCTGCGGATCGTCGGTGACAAATTGCGCCACCTCGGCGCTGCGAAGCTGTTGCAGGGCGGCCGCGATGCGCGGGCCATTGGCGCGGGCCGGCAGCGGCCGGATCATCCGCCAGGATTGGTTGGTGGATTCGCGCCGGAGTTCCAGAGCTTTGCCGCCGTTGGTAATGACAATCCAGTCACAGGCCGCAAAGGCCGGGACGAGCGCAGTGTCGCGCCATTCATTGACGGAGTGAGGCAGCCAGCGCAGCCAGTTCACCGGCGCCACAAACACGCCGTCGAGCCCGACGAGCCTGAGAAAGACCTGATCGCCCGGGGCGGTCCGGTTGCCAACCATCAATTGCCACCGCTGGCCGGCAGTCGCCACAATGAGGGAAAATTGCGGCGCATCAAAACCGAACTCGGCGTCCACGCTTTTATGCCCGCGCAAATCATCGGCCGAAAGCCGCAGGGCCGGGGTGAGCTTTTCGAGGGCAGCCAGCAGGGACTGAATGGCGGCGGACTGGGCGGGATAGGCCACCGGCTTGTCCAGCTGCCAGAGTTGGTTCAGACAGCGCGCGGAAATCTCCTTGGCACCGGCGGGAACAACCTGAATTTCCGTAACGTCCGCCGGACGGAGGCCGGAGAACAAATTCAGGGGCCGGGGCGGGAGAGGCTGGAAGTGACGTTCGTAAATCCAGATGAACGCGAACAATGCCGCTGCTAGCGCAAACCAGATGGCAGTGGTTTTGGATTTCATTTTCGGCGGATAAACCAGATCAGGCCGCCCAGGGCGAGAATGGCGCCGGGCAGGGCCCCGATCAACAGCCAGCGGAGCTCACGCTGCTGCTGGCGGGTGAGATACATCCGGAATTCCGTGACAGGCCGGGCCTCAATGCCGGCCAGCAACTGCGGCCGGTCCAGCAGCCAGTTCACTGCGGCACTCAGAAAATCCCGGTTGCCCCCGCCTTCAATATAATAATTTCCCAGGAAAACCGAATCTCCGGTCACAATCAGACGGGTGGTGCCGCGCAGATTGACCACGCCGGCCACGGGCTTCTGCTCCACCGCGCAGGCCAGGGCATAGCGATGCGGCGGCTCGGCCGGGGTGCCGACCAGCGTGGCATCGGGGCTGGTGGCAATCAGTTCATCCACCGACGGCATACTCGCCGCAGCATTGGCGGCCACGGTTTTGAACACCGGCCGGGGCAGCACCAGCTGGAGGGAAAGTTGCGCGAGGGAGCTGACAACAGGATGCTGGTTGAAATCCCGCACCACCACATCCTGGCCCGTCACCGTGTTTTTCTGATCCTGCACCACGTCCGTCACCACGTTCACACCCCAGTGCTGCAAAAGAGGTTCCAGGCCGGTGACCGTCTTGACCGAGGCATAGTTGAATAGAACGAACAAGCGACCTCCCTCCTGGAGATATTTGGCGATCTTCTGCAATTCCAACTCCGTATAAGGGGCGGCAGGCGCGGCGATGATGAGCAGATTGCAATCGGGCGGCACCCCGGCATCACCGAGCAGCTGCAACTCGGAGAGGACCACATAATTCTGCTCCAGAGTGGAGGCAAATTTCAGGTAGTCGAAATTGCCACTGCCGGTCAGGGATGGCTCGCCGTGACCCTGCATGAAATAAGCCTTGAGCGGCTGGGGATTTTCGAGGGTCAGCAGGATGGACGTGAAGGTTTTCTCCCCCGCAAAAGCCACCGGCTTGCGGCGGAATTCGCGCTCCTTCGCATTGGGCACTTGCTCCAGCGTGTATTGGGTGAGTCCATCGCCCGGCACCATTTTCACCCGGCCACCACAATCAAAGATCACCAGGTTTTTGTCCGACAGCGCGCTGAAATATTGCCGGTATTGCTGCTTGATTTTTTCCGCCTCGCCGGCATCGCGCACATAGTCCACGGTGCGGAGCGAAATGTTCCGGTTCAGCGACCGATATTCGTTGAGCAGCCCGGCGATGTCCGGGAAAAACTCGTCCTTCCGATCATAATAAAGCGTCACCGTCACCGCATTGGTGAGGGACCGCAGCACCGCGGCCGTGCGGGAGGAAAGGTGGACCCCGGTCTGGCTACTCCAATAAAACCGATGCGAGAATTTCGCGCCCACATAGTTCAGCATGCCCACCACCGCAACCACCAGGGCCGTGCGCAGGGCCACGTCCAGGGCGATTTTCCACCGGCTGGCGGCTGAGAAACTGGGGCGATGGGACAGTGGATCGCTCATATCATTTCCAGCGCCGGCTCTCCACGACCCGGAGCGTCAGGAAGAGGAAAAAGCCGGTCGCGCTCAGATAAAAAATCACGACCTGCGTGTCCACCACGCCCCGGGTGAAGTCCTCCATTTGTTTGAACAGGTTGAAATACAGCAGCGGGTCGGCCACGGACAATCCGGTGACGGGCATCACCTGGGCCATGTAAGCGAGCGTGAACAGCAAAACCCCCACCGCCAGACTGACCACCGCCGAGACCATCTGGCTGCGGGTCATGGAGGAGGCCAGGCAGCCGATCGCGAGAAATAAACCGCCGCTCAAAAAAATGCCGAGATAAAGGCTGGCCAGCATGCCGCCGTCGAGGCGGGGCTGATGCGTCCACCGCTGCACCAGTAGGAGACTGCCCAGCGAGGGGAGCCAGGTGACCACATAAAACGTGAGCGCCGCGAGAAATTTCGCCGCCACCACCTGGACATCGCTGACCTGGGTGGTCATCAGGGTTTCAAACGTGCCGCTGGCTTTTTCCTGGGCAAACAGCCGCATGGTGATGGCCGGCGTCATCAGGATGACCACCAGCCAATACATGAGGCTGTTGAAAAAAAGTTCCGTCACCGGCATCGAAACCGGGTCCGTGCCCAGATTGCGGATGAGCATCACAAAGCTTGAGCCGATGACCAAAGTGACTGCCGCAATGAGCACATAGCCGGTGAGGGACAGGAAAAACGAGGCGAGTTCGCGCCGCAGCAAAGCCCAGAAAATACTCATTCGATCTCCTCCGTGGTGGGTTTGGTCACCTGCACATAGACGTCCTCCAGCGAGTGCCGACTGCGGGTCAACTCCCGCAGGTTCCAACCCTGCTCGCGCACGAGCGCAAAGACGGCCGGGCGCAAATCACAGCCCTCCCGGGGCGTCAGGGCGCACCGGAAAAAATCCCCGTCACTGGCCGAAACATCAAACTGCTCCACCTCGGGCAGGTTTTCCCAGGCCCGGCACAAAACGTCCGCCGGCGCGGCAATTTCCGCGATCACCTGGCTACCGCCCGCCATCCGGTGCTGTAGGTTTTCCGGCGTGTCTGAAGCCAGCACCCGGCCGCCAAACATGATCAGCACCCGGCCACACATCATTTCCACCTCCGGCAAAATATGGGTTGAAATCAGCACCGTGTGCCGTCCGGCCAGACTTTTGATCAGGGCGCGGACGCTCCGGATTTGATGCGGATCCAGCCCGATGGTCGGCTCGTCGAGAATGATCAGCTCAGGCTCGTGCACCAGGGCGTCCGCCAGCCCAACCCGCTGTTTGAAACCCTTAGAAAGCTGGCCGATCACGCGGCGGTCCACCTCGGTCAGGCCGCATTGCTCCATGACGGAGGTCACGCGGGACCGGGATTTTCTCCAGCCCAGCCCTTTGAGCCGGGCCCGGAATTTCAGATATTCGCGCACCCGCATTTCCGGATACAACGGATTGTTTTCAGGCAGGTAGCCGATTCGCTGCCGCGCCTCGTCCGAATCGTGAAAAATATCCAAGCCCGCCACGCGCACCGTGCCGCTGCTGGCGGGCATGGAGCCGGAAAGCACCCGCATGGTGGTGCTTTTGCCGGCACCGTTCGGGCCCAGCAGCCCCACAATTTCGCCGCGCGCGACCGTGAACGAAATATCGTCCACCGCCGTGCGCCCCGCATAGCGCTTCGTTAAATTGGCAACTTCAATCATCAGTGCTCCGCCGTGAAAAAATCTGCGCCAGTATAGCCCGAAAAACACACCTGCGGCGAACAAAAACTTTGAGGCGACTCTTTCAAATCACGAAAAGCGAATTTCAAATTTCAAATCCGATTAACGCCGAATTCCGAATAGGTAGGGACGGCGCCTAGTGCACCATTATGCCTTCGTTGTTGGTTGGGCGGGCAGTCCTCTGCCCGCCGCCGCTTGCCAACCCGCGCCCACGGGTCCGCCCCGACGGCGCGCACGGAGTGGCGCGCCCCACCTGCAACAGCAAAAACGCGGTCGGTAGAACGGCCGCTCCGCCCCATCAAAACTAATTCTTCATCTATCATTCATAATTTTTCATTTTCAATGTCGCTTGACTTCACCGAAAATCCGCGCAAAAACATGTCCCATGAACGTCGAGGAGGAAGGGTTCTACGCTGCTTGGAGGGAATTGGGGACGGAGGCCAACGCTTTGCGGGAGACGGGGGCTGTGCCGCCGGAAAAACTGTTGCAGGCCGTCTGGCAGCATCAGCGGATCCGCCGCGACGATCTGAAAACCTCGGACGGACGGAGCCTGCGGATATTCCATCCGGGATTTGTGAGCACGGAGGGCGGCCCGGATTTTCGCGGCGCGGTTTTGAAAATGGGCGATACCGCCCCGGTTTCCGGCGATGTGGAGGTGGATCTGCTGCCCGGCGGATGGCACGCCCACGGGCACGACCGGAATCCGGCTTTTGCAAACGTGATTTTGCACGTGGTCTGGGAGGCCCCGGCTCATCCTCACGGTTCCTATCCACTAGGGCCAACTTTACTGCCGTTGCAAAATCTTCTCGATGCGCCGTTGGCCGAGCTGGCCCTCGCCCTGGAAAATAGTTCGGACCTTCCCGCGCCACTGCGGGGCCGATGCGCGATGCCGCTTCAGCGGCTTTCCGCCACCGCCATCGCCACGTTGCTGCGCGAAGCCGCGCGGGTCCGCTTTCAAAACAAGGCTCAGGCCATTCTCGCCCGGGCAAAATGCGCCGGATGGGAACAGGCCCTGTGGGAACAGCTCCTGCGGGCGCTGGGTTACAAACACAACCCCTGGCCCATGCAGCATCTCGCCGAAGGCAAACCCCGATGGCTATCCGGGGCGCACTCCGTCTTTGAACTCCAAGCCCGGCTGCTCGGCTGCGGCGGCCTGCTGCCCGGGGAATTAACCCGCACCCAAATGACCGCAGACGCCTTTTTGCGCCGGGCCTGGGATGTCTGGTGGCGGGAGCGGGACGCGTTTGCCGACTGCACCCTGCCCCGGATCGCCTGGAAACTCCACGGTCTGCGCCCGGCCAATCACCCCCAGCGACGGCTGGCCCTGGCTGCCCACTGGCTGGCCTCCGGCAATCTGATCTCCCAAATCGAAGCCTGGGCGACGGCGGAAATTTTGCCGTCCACACCCACGCCAAATTCCGGCGATCGGGAACCGAAGGCGGAGGGCTCGGCAAAGCTGGTGGCAACCCTGCACAACATCTTCCAAGTGGAGCGGGATGAATTCTGGTCCTGGCACTGGACGTTTAAATCCGCACGGATGACCAAGGCCCAGCCACTGCTGGGAGAAGACCGCGTCACGGATCTGGCGGTGAACGTGGTGCTGCCGTGGCTGTGGATTCGCGCGAGAGAGGGAGGCAATGAGACGCTGCAGCGGGAACTGGAGCGGAGATTTTTCGCGTGGCCGGCGGCGGAGGACAATTCCGTCTTAAAGCTGGCCCGACAGCGCCTGTTTGGCGGCATCCCGATGCTTAAAATGAAACGGGCGGCGGAGCAGCAGGGATGCCTGCAAATACTCCGGGATTTCTGCGAGCGCTCCAACGCCGTCTGCGATGGCTGCCGATTCCCCGAACTGCTCCAAACCCGGATTTAACGCCGCTTGGCGACGGTTTCAAAAATCGAGACCCGCTGCCAGTCGCCAGTGGTGCGCCACTCGAGACGCTTTTTGCGGCCGAAAAACATCCGGGATTCAATGATCCTGACCGTCGCCGCGAGCAATTGCTCCACAAAACGCTCAATGTCGCGCGCCATGTCCGCCTGCAACTCCGCCTCGGTTTCGCCTTTCACGGCGTAATAATCCATCCAGTCGCTCCAGATTTTCCGGCCCGCCGGAGCCTGCTTAATGGTCACAAACCACTCCAGAACGTCATGGGGCACCGTGATCTCAAACACCATGCCGCCGGGCTTGGCTGCCCGAATCACCCAGGCTTTGGCTTGGTCAACGACCTCCAGGTGAGGGTTCTTACTTAATCTGGCGATGACTTCTTTCATAGACGATAAGTTAACGGTTTTTCTGCAATTCTCATGACCCGCCCCTTCCAGGTCAGGCCGGGCGGTAAATCGGCTTGGGCACCACGACCGCCGCATAGCGTTTGCCGCGAATCTCGATCTCCAGCCGCGTGTCCGGCCGGGCCGCCGCCGCCGGCACATAGCCCATGCCGATGCCGAGATTGAGCGAGGGGCTTTGCGTGCCGCTGGAGACCATTCCAACGCTGACGCCATCCACCCAGATGGGATAATGCGGTCGCGGCGGCGCCGATTTCTCTGCCATTTTAAACGCCACCAGTTTCTTGCCGACCCCATTCGCCTTTTGTCCGGCCAACGCAGCGCGGCCGTTGAACTCGCCCTTGTCCAAGGCCACAAAAAAACCGACCCCGGCCTCAATGGGCGTGGTCTGTTCATCCAACTCATGCCCGTAGAGCGGATAGCAGACTTCCGTCCGCAATGTGTCGCGGGCTCCGAGGCCGCAAGGCTTGATGCCATAGGGCGCGCCAAGGGCGAGCAATTGATCCCACAAATGCCGGATGGCGGAGTCGGTACCGAGAATTTCAAAACCATCTTCGCCAGTGTAGCCGGTGCGGGAGACCAGCAGACTGTGGTTGTCGTAGGGAAAGCCCGCAATTTGGTTTTTCTTCAAATCCGTGACACTGGCCACGGGAAAAACCGAGGCGGAGGCGCCGGGAATGGCCAAGCCAATAAATTCCTTCACCCGCGGTCCCTGCACGGCAATCGCTGCATAATGATGTGAGGCGTCGGTCAAATTCACCTCGCCGCCAGAAAACCTCGCGGCCTGGGCTCTGAGCCAGGCCACATCCTCGGCAATGCGCGAAGCGTTGATGATGAGCAAATACACGCTGACCGAAAGCCGGTAGGCGTAAAGATCGTCAATAACCCCGCCGCGCTCGTTGCACAGGAGCGTGTACTGGCCCTGGCCGGAGGCAAGTTTGCGAACGTCGTTGGTCAGCACGACGTTCAAAAACGCCTCGGCACCGGGACCGCTGACGGTGACTTCACCCATGTGGGAGATATCGAAAAGGCCGGCAGCCTGGCGCACAGCCAGATGCTCGTCGGTGATGCTGGTGTATTGCACCGGCATTTCCCAGCCGCCGAAATCGATGAGTTTACCCCCCAGCTTCTGGTGGGCCTCGAAGAGGACTGTGCGGTTCAGCCCCATTTTTCAGTCCTCATTTGCTCCTTGGGCAGGCCGAGGCCGCGCAGGACGATTTCTTCGGCGAACTCCACCAGCTCATTCGGGCCGCAGGCGTAGAAAACCGTGTTCTTCAGATCGTGAACGTGATCCATCACCCAAACCGGCGTGATGCGGCCGCGCCGGCCGCGCCATTCCTCCTCGTCGGACAGCGCGCCGTCATTGAGCCGGGTGCAGGTGACGTAAAAATAGAAATTCGGATTCTCCTGGGCGAGCTCATGGAACTGGTCGCGAAAAATGATGTTGCGGGGCGAGCGGACGCTGTAGAGCACGGTGATTTTGTTGTCCAGATTCCGCTGGGTGGCCTCGCGCACAAAAGCGCGGAAGGGCGTGACGCCGGAGCCGCCGGCGATGCAGACCAGATGTTTGCCCGGCTCAAACGCCGGCAGGAATTTGCCCACGGGCGGAAGCACCATGAGTTTGTCGCCCGCCTTCACCCAGTCCACCACGCGCGTCCCCATCTTGCCGTCGCGCTTGACGGTCACCTCGTAGTAGCCCCGGTCGAGCGCGCAGGAGGAGAGCGAGTAGGCGCGCTTGTAAGTCGGCGTGTCGGGCCAGTAGATCGTGATGAACTGGCCGGTCTTAAATTCCGGGTTGTGCCCCTCAGGCCATTTCAGGCGGACGGTCTTGGTGTCCGGCAATTCCGTCGTGACGGACTCCACGAGCATTTCAATCGGTTCTTTGGCCATAAAAGTTAAAATTAGCGAATCGCATCCAAACGGGCAATGACTTCCTGCGCAAGCAGCTGGTAAGCCGCCGCGCCCGTGCTGTATTGGTCGTAATACGTGATCGGCTGTCCGAAGCTCGGCGCCTCCGCCAGGCGCGTGGTGCGGGGAATGACGGTTTCAAACACCTTGCCGCCCAGCAGCCGCCGGACTTCATCCACCACCTCATTGGCCAGCCGCGTGCGGGCGTCGAACATGGTCATCACCACGCCGAAGATATGGAGCCCGGAATTGACACCAGCGGCGCGCAATTGTTCCAGGACGCGATTCATCATGGAGATGCCCTCCAGCGCGTAATACTCGCACTGGAGCGGCACGAGCACGCCGTCGCAGGCCGCGAAGGCGTTGAGCGAAAGGATCCCCAGCGCGGGCGGACAGTCCAGCAGCACCACGTCAAACCGGCCCGCATCGCGCACCGGCTGCAGGGCCAGGGCCACGCGTTTCAGGTGATTTTCGAGCCGGGCCAGCTCCAGATCGGCGGCGCACAAATCCACCTCGCTGGGAATCACGGACAGCCCCGGAAAATTCGTTGGCTTGATTTTTTCCAGCAGGCTGCCTTCCCCGAGCAGCACCTGGTAGGCGCTGGCCCCCTCGTTTTTTTCGAGGCCGACGCCGCTGGTGGCATTGGCCTGGGGATCCAGATCAAAGAGCAGCACCCTTTTGCCCGAGGCCGCAAGGCAGGCGGCAAGATTGACGGCGGTGGTGGTCTTGCCCACGCCGCCTTTCTGATTGGCAATTGCGATGACTTTGGTTGGCACTGCCCAAATTAAATGACATACCCGGGGGCGTATCAAGCGCTCATGCGTCCGGAAAACATATTTTTGCCCCGCCGCCGCCCAAAACCCCGATACATCCGGCTTTTCAACCCCCGGGAGCTGGCATAGGCTCGGCGGATGTCAACCACGGCTTTCCACCGCTGGCCGCCGCAGATCAAATATATCATCGGCAACGAAGCCTGCGAACGCTTCAGCTACTATGGCATGACCGGCATTCTCGCCGGTTATATCAGCGGACAACTCCTCGCGGGCGGCCTGGGCAAAAGTGAAGATTACGCCACGGAAATCATTTCGCTGTTCAAATCCTTCAACTACTTCACGCCGCTGCTCGGTGCCTGGCTCTCGGACAAATTGATCGGCCGCTACCGCACGATTTTCTGGGTCTCCCTCTTTTACTGCGCCGGCCACGGCCTGCTGGCCTGTAGTGATTTCTTCGGACCGGCCGGCAAGCTCAACTGCCTCTTCGCCGGCCTCACCCTGATTGCCTTCGGCTCCGGCGGCATCAAGCCCTGCGTCTCCGCCTTCATGGGCGAACAGTTCAGCCCCGAACAGTCGCACCTCATGCAGAAAGCCTATGGCGCCTTTTACTGGGCGATCAATTTCGGATCCTTCTTCTCCTTCCTGGTGGTGCCCTGGGTAAAGGAGCACCACGGTTACAGTCCCGCGTTTGCCGTGCCCGGAATCCTGATGGCTATCGCCACCTTTATTTTCTGGCGCGGCAAGCGACTTTACATTTTTGTCCCGACCAACCGCGAAAAAAAGCACGCCGGCTTTTTCAAAGTCATTTTTACCACCCTAACCGCCCGAAGCGCAGAAAAGAAAACCTTCTGGAACACAGCCCGCGGCCGGTTCAGCGAGAACGAGGTGGCAGCCGCGCGTTCCGTCCTGCCCATCCTTTTCGTCTTTGCCACCATCCCCATGTTCTGGGCGCTGTATGACCAGACCAATTCCACCTGGGTGTTGCAGGGACTGAAGCTGTCCAGCATCAACCTTTGCGGCCTCAACATTGGTGCCGAGCAGATGCAATCGCTCAATCCGCTGCTGATCATGCTTTTCGTGCCTGTCTTTACGCTGGGAATCTATCCGCGCATCGGCCGTTGGGCGGCTCCGCTGCGGCGCATGAGCTGCGGCCTCTTTCTCGCCGCCATCGCCTTCGTTCTCGTGGCCTGGCTGCAAAAGCGCATCGACGCCGGCGCGCACTTGAACATCCTCTGTCAGACCGGCCCCTATGTGGTTGTGACGGCCGCCGAGGTGCTCGTCTCGACAACCGGACTGGAGTTTGCCTTCCGCGAAGCCGCGCCGGAGATGAAAAGCCTGATCATGAGTTTCTGGCTGCTGACCGTCGCCGTCGGCAACCTGCTGGTGGCGCTTCTCACCCGCTACCTTTCATCCGCCGGAGCCGGCACCGACAACGCCTCGGTCAGCAGCGGACGATTTATGCTCTACGCCATGATGATGTTTGCCGTAGCCGGTCTTTTCAGCCTTATCGCGAGCACTTACCGCTACCGGGATACCGCCGCCGCCGCTGGAAAATAAACCCTTCAGCCTTTTCATATGACCCCGGTTGCTGCATTCCGCTTTTGGCTTGGCGTGCTTGGCGCCTTGGCGGTTGAAATTTGTGTTTCATCTGTGGCTACCGGTTGCGCGGCGCACCGTATTTCAGGCCGATATTTTGCTCATAGACGCCCATCTTCACGCTCGGCGTTTCTTTCAAGCTCTTGATTTCCAGTTTCACGCGCTCCAGCCGGCGCTGCACGATTTCCGCCTGCGGCGAATCGGGAAAGCGCTGAATGATTTTCTCCAACGTGGCCATCACCACCGCCGCGTCAGCGCCCAGTTCCACCTGGTAATTCGCCAGCGAATTCAGCCAATGCGTGATTTGCTTCGGCGTATGGCGGGATTCGTTGATGAGCTGCTCCAGCTCGAGCGTGGCCAGATCCAGCCGCTTGAAATCGTGCGCGTAAAGGGCAGCCAGCTTCTCCCGGACCTCGGCATCATTCGGATGGGCATTGAGGTGCTGGACGTAAGCCGCCGCGAGCTTGCCGGGTTCGATTTCCTTCGGCCTCAAAAATTCCGTGGATTCCAGAAGCCCGACATTTTTAACGCCTTCCGGCACCGCCACAGCCTGCCGGTCATGTTGCGCAAGAATGATATTTTCGGTCTCCACCAGATGCGCCAGCCGTTGCTC
>Ga0364867_10607_pt1 | contig 11671 bp, 11 predicted proteins | sample ExccelAu500001D4_3_FD_206915 | JGI IMG/M metagenome (GOLD analysis project Ga0364867, IMG submission 206915) | Enriched cells from Trout Bog Lake Hypolimnion, Wisconsin, USA - BchlTB.Aug13.5000.01.D4 | ecosystem: Environmental > Aquatic > Freshwater > Lake > Hypolimnion/Profundal zone | place...
CGACGTCCATTCCTTCCGCCTCTAAGCTCGAAGCGTAAGATTGTGCTTTCTTTTCATCGAAAAACCCTAAATAGGGAAAAGACCCCACAATCGGAAAGCTCCAAGCTTTCGACTGAAAACGAAGAGGTTCAGACGCACTCACAACCATCACCACATAGCTCCGATGAAGTTGAACATAATTTTCGTAATTTCGGGTGGCCTTCAATCCTTGGCTTTCTCCAAATTTCTTAACCTCGGACACCTGACTGAGCAGGTCCTTGATCCGCGGAGAAACGGAGGGGTCTTGAATCACCTCAGGAATAGGACGCGCGCGATTCCAAAGCTCCATTTGGCCCAAGGTGGCTTGAGAAAGGTATGAAACCGTTGAGCAAGCAGATAGTCCTAAAAACATAAAAGGAAGAAAGAACCTCAGAACATCCATGAGATTCCAAATTTAGCTCCGAAATTATCTTTAAAACTGCTGATTTTTCCACCGGTGAGATAACTCGTATATTCGCAACGAATGGCAAACGTTCGAGTAAAATAATACCGAAGCCCCAACCCGGCTACGACGGTTAACTGATCTTGTTTGGTGTCGGTTGATTGTCCCAAACTATTCGAGCTCGTGGCATCCCGAACCAGTTGACCCAATCCGCCTTTCAGGTAAGGCTGAAAAGCATAATCACGACCTAAGATGTTTTGGACCCAATCCACACTCACCACACGATCAAGGAAGGACGAGTCCTCAATTCCAGAGATATGACTTACGGTAAATGTATTTTCATACGCTAACTCTAAGGTAGAGAGGTCTGTGAAATTATAGCCCAGAGACACGCCATAGCGTCGCTCCCACGAATAAGAAGCGCTGTCGTAAGTCGAGTGATTAAAGTTGAATCCTATAGAGGACTCCCAATGATCGGCATAGGCACTGGTTTGAATGGATATGAGAAACACACTCAGAAAAAGAACTAAATATTTCAACATCCCTATCTCCTGATCCGAAGCTACCGTGCTTAGGACATTTTTTTACTTCATCTACTCTATCTTAATCCGTGAGCGGTTCCCCACTCAACTGAGAAAGCTCATGCACTAAGGTTGCGCGCTCTGATTTTTCCTGCTGTGCATGTTTTAAATGGATTTTAAGCTCTTGAGCGGGTTTCCGATTCTGCGCGGTGCGGAAACCGGGTCCCTTTTTCGCAACCTTTTTTACACTAAACTCCCCTTTTACCTCAGGAGTTAAAAGTCGATTCGGTTTTACTCCCCCCGGGGGAACCACAGGATCCGCTGCCTCTACGGAAGCTAGACTCCTGACCACGGGATGGTCCGATTCTAACTTGGTCGGAAGTTGAGGACGAAAATTTTTCTGAATCACGGCCACGAGCATCTTCACTTTAGAGTCAGGAATTTCGACTTCGTTGAGTCGCTCCCTAAGTTGTTCAGCGGCCACATAACGGGGTTCAAATGGAATCACCCGCGATCCGCCCAACCACACACGAGAATATTGAGCCGGAGGCACCGTGATCGGATGAGATTCGATAAAGCGGTTCTCAATCGTTGGCTGCCCACTCACTCCTAAAAGCTGGGTTTCTTCCTCATCACTTTGTGCGATGACATAGCCCTCACTCGCTTGAAATTTCACCATAGCCTGAGCGGTAATCACACGAATATCCGAATTTTTCAGCTCACCCTTGTGAGACACAAACGCCTCACCCCGAAAGAGTGAAAGGTTCGCGCGCTCAGAAGGCGGTCCATTCAACGGATCTTGAACCTGCGCAAACGTCGAAGACACCAAGGTCATTCGTCCCTCAGTAGCCAAAACAATTAAATCGGCCTTCCCTTCGCCAACACTCACCCAATCGCCACACTGTAGGCGCATTCCCCGAACGGTGTCGCGAACGTGAGTTCGAGAAGCATCAAAGACCTGAACTTCGCCTAAAAAACCCTCTAAGACCGCACAAGTCGGCGTGATCCCACTCTCGTGAGGTTGAGAACCATAGACCAGACGAACCCCTGCGACCGAGAGCAGGCACGCTCCGATCCAGAGAGTTTTGGACATCAGAGAATTAGCGATTCGTTTTTGAATGCTCATCATGAGATTCCTGAGCCGCTGCTGGGAAGCGGCTTCCCTCCTGTGGATTAATCCATCGGGCCTCTACAGCCTGTGGATGAGTTTCAAGTGTTTTCTTAAGCCAAACCTGTGCTTCTTGTGGAGCGTGATTTTTTTCGGCCACAAGCGCTTTCCAAATATTGGCCTGAACGAGCCATTTTGCTAAATCAGCTTTTCCTTTGGACATCAGTTGTACTTTTTCAAAGTATTCATCGGCTTCTTTATAATTTTCAAGACGGTACCAAGCCACTCCTGTCATCAAATAATTTGCAGGAGTTTTATAACTGTCATCATCTTTCAATTCTGTGAGAAAAGAAAAAATCGATACAGCCTTCTCATTATCCCGAGCCTTAAAGTAACTCACACCCAAGGTGTAAAGCGCATCGGGCAACATATTTTCCGGAAATCGATAAGAAATCGAAGCGAGCGTTCGACCCACGCGAGTGCCTGTTTCTGCGCTCAACTTGTTTCCCGTTTTTTGAGTCGCCTGTTTCGCTGCTTCCATGGAGCACTCATAATGGCGTGATTCCAACATCACTCGAAGGTTACTGTTTTCGAGGCGCAGGCGATCGTTGTCTTCTTCTGCGGTTCGAATACTGTCAATCTTACTTTGAACGGAGTTCCATAAATTTTGATATTCACTTAAAAGAGTAATTATAAAATTAGAACGTTTAGGAGAAGCTTCCCCTTTATTCTCCGGCACTTTCTCTACGTCTTTTGTATTTTTCACGACCTCCGTCGCCGAATCTTCCTCATCCGAGTCCTCTTCTGCGTCGGCCACCTCTTCTGACGGCGCTTCTTTTTGAACTGCTTTAGGCGGTGCTTTTTCTGCGGACTTTTCTTTTAATTTTTCATCTGCTTTTTGTTTTGCGACTTGTTTATGCTCGATCTTAATTTCTTCGTCGTCCGTTACTTTCTCTCCTGCGAGCACAGAAAGGCTTGAGCCTATAAAAATACAGCTCGTGATTAACACAAAAGCAGTGACAAGCTTTAACTGATTCATCCTGTTTCTCATCTTTTGGTTTGTGCTTTTAAATGAGCACTCCTTCCCAAAGGTCTGATCGGATCGGGCCGGAAAACACTTGAAGGAAATCTTTGTGCCAGACAAATTGAACAGTCTCTTAAAAGAGACGTCAATTTACCGGCGGCGATTTCGATCGGTGGGGAGAAAAGGGATTTTTTGCAGATCCGCTCAATTTCGGCTATGAATAGAATCATGGAACGTTTCATAAAACCAATTACCGACGCACTCAACCAAGCCCTCACCGATCCGACGACAAATCATGTTGTAGACTCGGCCGAAATGGAAACCCCTCCGAACCCAGAAATGGGAGACTTTGCATTCCCTTGTTTCAAACTCGCGAAAGCGTTTCGTAAAGGACCCCCTCAAGTCGCCCAAGAAATCGTCAAAAAACTAACAGAGAAAAACGCCCTCCCCTCCTTTATCACAGCGACGGCTGCCGGCCCGTATGTGAATTTTTCGATTGCGACCCAAAACACCCTGAGCGCTCTCTTAGGAAACATCCTCGAAGGAAAAGAGAATGGAACCTATGGAAGCCTCCCTCTCAAGTCTCGCGGCACTTGGGTCATCGAATACTCCTCCCCGAATATCGCTAAGCCCTTCATGATCTACCATTTTCGCCCCACGGGGCTCGGCGCCTGCCTCGATCGCGTCGGCCGTTATCGCGGCTACAATATCATCTCGATTAATCACCTCGGCGACTGGGGAACACAGTTCGGAAAACTCTACGTCGCGATGAAACTTTTCGGCGCAGACCTTCCGCCCGAACCTGGCATTAATGATTTAGTTGGAATCTATGTAAAGTTTCACGAAGCCATTGAGAAAGATCCCTCTCTTGAGGACCAAGCCCGTGAAGCCTTCAGGCGTCTGGAACATAAAGATCCGGAAGTCACCGCAAGCTGGAAAAAATGCATCGACATTTCCATGAAAGAATTCGAGCGCCTCTACGGAAAACTGGATGTGCATTTTGATCACTACTGGGGAGAAAGTCACTACGAAGACCAGCTCAAACCTCTCCTTCAAAAATTAAAAGAAAAAGAAATCATAAAAGAAAGCGAAGGGGCCTGGGTTGCGATCACTCAAGATGCAGACGGAAGAGAACTTCCCCCTGCGATTCTCCAAAAAAGTGACGGGACCTCGATCTACGCCACTCGCGATGTGGCCGCAGCCCTATACCGATATGAAAAATTTCATTTTGATCGCATGACCTACGTCGTGGGAGGAGAACAAAAACTCCACTTTCAACAAATTTTCGGAGTCCTCCGAAAACTCGGATGCGAGTGGGTTTCAAAATGTGAACATGTCCCCACGGGCCTTTATCGTTTTAAAGACTTGAAAATGTCGACCCGAAAAGGGAACTCCATCACACTGACTGAAGTTTGGAATATGGTTCGTGGCCGAGTGGACGAACTGATGAAAGCGCGTGGACACGGAGAAGGCCTGACGCCGGCTGAAATCGATGATATCGCCGAAAAAGTTTCGATTGCAGCGATCGTATTTCATGATCTCCATGCTGATCCTGCGCGCGATGTAGAGTTTGATGTCGAACGACTCGCTGACTTCGAAGGAGAAACAGGACCCTACCTGCAGTATGCCCACACCCGTTGTCTTTCAATTTTACGAAAAGCTCAGGAAAAAGGATTTAAAGAAGTAAAATTCAATGAAGCCCGACTTGGAAAAGTTGAAACTAGAGAAGAAATTCTCCTCATTAAAACATTAGGCCAGTTCCCCATTTATCTTGAACGCACCCTGAAATACGGAAAAGCCTCTCAACTTGCCCATTTCTTGATCGACGTCACAAAAGCCTTCGGAGCCTTCTACCGCGAATGCCATGTGATCAACGACGATCGCGAACTCACAGAAGCACGCCTGATGCTTGTGGAAAGCACACGCCGAGTCCTGGCTCAAGGATTGAAATTGATTGGAATTCCTCTTCCTGACCGAATGTAAGAAAAAAGCCCCAGGCGGAAACTTCGCCTGGGGCTTTTCACATGACTTCATTTCAATTCAACTTACCTGATGAATGCTTTGAGCTGACTTCCGAGGATCTGTTTGTTCGGATTCTTACGAAGCAGGGCTTTCGCATTCCAAGTGCTCTTCTTAAGAACCTGGCGGCGGCTTGCTGGATTTGAGTTTTTTGCCGTCACCTTCGTCACCACGGTCAAGCGAGAAGCCAAGATTTTCATAATCCGAGGCTTTTTCGATTTATTATTATTTGGCGTCAGATTCAATTGAATCGAAAAGTCGACAACCGCATTCAGTTTTTTCACATTCTGTTTATAGCGAGTCGCTTTCCCATACTGAGCGGAGTCTGTCGTGATTCGATTGAAATTCAAAACCGCTCCAGACACAGAGTTTGTACTTGGATCACTTGGGGCTGGGCACGCGGCTTGAGCATCGCCGTAACCACTGCTGTACCCATCGCTATAACCTGAATTATAGGACGAATTGTACGCAGCACTATAAGCGGACGAGTAAGCACTATCGTAAGCCCCGGTATAGGTCGAATTGTATCCATCACTGTAGGATGAATTATAAGCCGAGCTAAAAGCAGAGTTATAAGCAGCTAAGTAAGCCGATTGAACGTCTGCGTTCGCTGCCTGTGCATACGAGCTATTATACGAAGATGAGTAAGAGGCATTATAAGCTGGGGTGTAAGCCGCATTGTATGCTGCATTGTAGGCCGCACTATAGTTCACATTTGAACCATCGGTAAGACCTTGATTGTAGCCAGCCGTCACACCTGCACTGAAACCCGCGGAGGTTCCCTGCGCGATTGTCCCTGGATCGACCAAACCTTGCTGATAAGCATTTTGGTAATTCACATTATTTGAAAGCGCTTGTGCGTAACCTTTATTGTAACTATTTGCATCCCGTGTAGCGGTGTACCCTTGGTTATAATAAGACGCACAAGGATCGGGCGTCGGACTTGGAGTTGCCGAAGCCCCTGGAACGGGACTGGCAGTATTTCCAAATGTCGTGATCTTTCCACTCTTCACAGGAAAAACCACAACCGAACTCGGGCAGGCACTCGCTCCATCGCTACTCCCTGCAGAGTATCCGTCATTGTAACCATCGTTATATCCTGTTGAGTCTCCGTCACTCGCACCCGCCGAGTTACCGTCACTGGATCCGACGCTGGATCCGTCCGATTGACCGGCGCTGTACCCCGAACTATTTCCCGCGTTTGTTCCATCGTAAGAACCCTGAGTTTGGGCTGATGCAATAGCAGAAGCGGAATCAATCTGACCTTGAGAGGCCCCGGCATTATAGCCGTCTCTCGCACCTTTAGCCTGACCATCCGCTTTACCTTGGTAAGCGCCGTCACTTGTTCCTTTGAGGGCCGGGGCACTCGCATTGAGTCCCGTCGAATATCCCGCATTATAGCCATTGGTGGAGTTGTATCCGGCATTGTAGCCATTCGCAGAGTTGTACGCATTCTGATAAGCGACTTTCTCACCCGCAGCTAGGCCATCGGTCGCGCCCAATAACTGCGCTGCCGCCGCTCCGTTATTAAAGTCTGTTGTATTATCCGCCGTCGCTTGAGCCACTCCGTTTTGGGTCGCTTGGGTTGGGTTTGCGCAAGTCGGAGGGGTCGGAGTCGCGGTTGGGCTCGGAGTGGGAGATGGCCCTTTAGGGGTTATAGTTGGAATGGCCGTCGGGGCAGGCGTCGGAGTCGCGGTTGGAACGTCCTTATTACAAGCCGAAACACAAACGACAAGTCCAAGACTGAGGATCGTGATTTTTTGCATTCTATTTGTTTTAGAAAAAATTCTCATATTCAATTCCGTTCCTTAGTTCACCAAATATTGAAGAAGTTCGAGCGTCAGATCGGTAGACTGAATGTTCCATTTCGCCCCGAAAAAACTACCTGACTTCACGTCTTCTTCCAGATTTTTTTCTTCCCACTTCGCCGCTGTTAATAATTTTTCTTTTACGGCGTCATTCTCTGGACCATCGTGATCATGGTTATTCACCCATTTATTGAGATCATTTAAGATAGGACGACTTGCCTCGATTTTTTGGGAATCACTTTCCTGAGAACTCAAAATGAAATTTAACTTTCCAAGCGCTGCCCGGTAGGTTTCCATATTTTGGACGATCTGATGACGAACCTGAGGATCTTTTTCAATCAGGCCTTTTAAATACTCACTCCAATTAAACGCCATCATCGCAGCCTGTTTCTCAGTTTTTGTGGAGGCCAATTGCCGATTCACCGCATGGGCGCTTAAAGAAAAAGTCAATATTCCTGCCAGAATAACGGGGGCAACTAAAAATGTTTTTTTCACGGGCTCAGATCCTTTCACAGAATTTCCATAGAAAAGTATATTGGGACCTAAGTTAAGCACAGACCGTGCCAACGGAAACACTTATCAAAACCGGGGAAAGAAAAAAAAACAGTGTCTAATTCGTAAACACTCCGGTTCTTTTTTACAGGGTCAGTATAACCAAAACCTGAGTTGAAAAATGGAAGCAGCTTTGAAACAGAACTAAAGTCTCCGCGGCCATCCTGGCCTCATTTTTAAACGCATCCGCTAAAAATGAGTTCGATTTTAGCTCTGTTTCAAAGCTTCTTCCATTTTTCAACTCAGGCTCCGTAAATATACGATCTGTTCAAACGGGACGCTCCAAACACCAGTTGAATTTCGTCAAAACTTCGTGAGAGAAAATAGAAGACCAAAAAGTCGAACCCAAAATTTAAGCGAGATCAGCCGATTACTGCTTCATCGCCGCTTTAAAATACTCACGCTTCATGAGCGCGATCGTGTCGATCTTGATTTCTTTCGGACATGCGGCCTGACACTCACCGATGTTCGTGCAATGACCGAAACCTTCTTTATCCATTTGCTCGACCATCCGAAGCACCCGTCGTTCACGGAGCGCATGGCCTTGAGGCAGCATCGCGAGGTGGGTGATTTTCGCGGACATAAACAGAGATGCCGAAGAATTTGGACATGCGGCTACACAAGCGCCACACCCAATACAAGCGGCTGCGTCCATCGATTTTTCTGCATCATCTTTCGGAACAAGCATCGCATTCGCATCCGCGTGAGGGCCGGTTTTTGCGCCGGTGTATCCACCGACCGTAATCAGCCGGTCCAACGAAGAACGATCGACCACTAAGTCTTTAATCACTGGAAAAGCGCCCGCTCTCCAAGGTTCAATCACGATGGTATCGCCGTCTTTAAACGCCCGCATATAAAGCTGACAAGTCGCCGTCCCACGAACGGGGCCGTGTGCTTGGCCGTTGATGGCACAAGAGCACGTTCCACAAATCCCTTCACGACAATCGCTCTCAAACTCAACCGGTGGAGTTCCTTTTTTTGTGAGGTCTTCATTGAGAAGGTCCAGCATTTCGAGGAAAGACATATTTTCACTGACTCCCGCGAGGGAATAAATTTCAAACTTTCCTTCGGACTTTGCGTCCTTCTGACGCCAAACCTTGAGTTGAACGGTCATTGCATTATTTCTAGACATTTTACTTTGCCTCTCTCTTCATTTTCTCGGCTAAACTTATTTATACGACCGCGTTGTAGGGTGCACATAATCAAACACGAGCTGTTCCTTATGGAGCACAGGCTTCGACGGATCTCCCGTAAACTCCCAGGCCGCAACGAACGAGAAGTTTTCATCATCGCGTTTTGCTTCTCCGTCATCTTGTTGAGACTCAGCACGGAAGTGCCCGCCACAAGACTCGGTTCTCTGAAGGGCATCGATCGCCATTAATTCCCCAAGCTCCAAGAAATCTTCCACGCGAAGCGCAACTTCAAACAACTGATTACGCTCTTTATCTTCCGCAGGAATGACGAGTTTAATCCCGTTGTGAAACTCCGCACGAAGTTTCTGGATTTTCTGGATCGCCGCTTTCAAGCCCGCATCCGTCCGCTCCATCCCGACATTTTCCCACATGATCTTTCCAAGCTCGCGGTAAATTTCCATGACCGTCCGAGCCCCCCCTTTTTTCGAAAGCGCGATGATGTGATCAATGCGCTTACGGACATCGGCTTCAGCTTGTTTGAAGGCAGGAGCGTCTGTTTTCAGAGGTTCAAATTTATTGGAAGCGAGGTAATTCGTCAGCGTGAAAGGAATCACGAAATATCCATCGGCCAAGCCTTGCATCAGAGCCGAGGCTCCAAGACGGTTCGCTCCGTGATCCGAGAAATTCGCTTCACCGAGCACAAAAAGCCCTGGGATGTTCGACATCAAATGATAATCGACCCAAAGGCCACCCATCGTGTAGTGAACGGCAGGATAAATCCGCATCGGCACTTCATAGGGATTCTCAGCGGTGATCTCGTGATACATATCGAAAAGATTTCCGTATTTTTCACGAACAACGCTCTCACCGAGGCGCTTGATCGCGTCCCTGAAATCAAGATAAACCGCGACACGCGACTCACCCACTCCGCGACCTTCGTCACAAACTTGTTTCGCCGCACGAGAAGCCACATCCCGAGGTACGAGGTTTCCGAACGCGGGATACCTGCGCTCCAAATAATAATCACGATCTTCGTCGGCAATTTCGCTTGGATGCTTCCCACAGTCTTCTTTTTTCTTAGGGACCCACACCCGCCCGTCGTTCCGAAGGGATTCAGACATTAACGTCAATTTCGACTGATGGTCACCACTCACTGGAATACAGGTGGGATGAATTTGGGTGAAACAAGGATTTCCAAAAAGAGCTCCGCGCTTGTGCGCTCTCCAAATCGCCGTTCCATTGGAATTGAAAGCATTCGTCGAAAGGAAGAACACTCGGCCATAACCGCCGGTCGCAAGAACAACTGCATCCGCCACATGCTTTTCGAGTTCACCCGTGATGAGATTTCGCATAATCACGCCACGCGCTTTTCCATCGACCACGACGAGATCAACCATCTCACGAAGGGTCTGAAGTTCCACTCCGCCTTCATCGACCTGTTTCATGAGCGCTTGATAGGCCCCGATCAAAAGCTGCTGACCGGTTTGACCCCGAGCATAGAACGTACGAGACACTTGAGTTCCGCCGAAAGAGCGATTCGCAAGTTCCCCGGAATACTCCCGAGCAAACGGCACACCCGCTGCCACACTCTGGTCGATGATATCGGCCGAGACTTGAGCCAAGCGATACACATTCGCCTCGCGAGCTCGATAGTCGCCCCCCTTGACGGTATCGTAAAAGAGCCGGTAGACACTATCGCCATCGTTCATGTAGTTTTTCGCCGCATTAATTCCCCCTTGTGCCGCGATCGAATGCGCGCGCCTTGGAGAATCATGCAAACAAAATGTTTTTACCTTATACCCCTGCTCCGCGAGCGAAGCCGAAGCCGAAGCGCCAGCCAATCCGGTTCCCACGACAATGATCGTGTGTTTCCGTTTATTCGCGGGGTTCACGAGTTTCATTTCAGACTTAAAGCGATCCCATTTTTCTTGGACCGAACCTGCAGGAATTCTTGAATCGAGTTTTATCGTCATAGTGTCCTCTTATCGACAGAAATAGATGAAAATTGGGATAGAAAGGAAGCCAATACCTAGAATCACTCCCAGGATGCCTCCCACCAGGTAAACTTTTTTTGTGCAATTTTCTCGGGTTAAACCCAGGCTTTGAAATGCGCTCCAAATCCCGTGTCTCAGATGAGTCGCAAGACCCAACATCACGACTGTATAAAGAGCAACAATCGATGGGTTTTTAAACTGTTCCACCACATGACGTTGAAGATCACGCGACTCGACACCGCCCGAAAGCTGCGTGACGTATCCTTCTGCGATCCCAGGACCAAACTTAAAGTGTTTCACGTGAAGAATAATAAAAATCAAAATCAAGCTGCCCGTGATTGCCATGTTGTTTGCTGCAAACCCCCACTTTGAAGGCCCCCCCTTTGTTTGAGAGACCTCATACTTCACAGGAGTCGAGCACCGAGCCTGAAGTGCAAGTCGAATTCCCGTAAAAGCGTGGAATAAAATAAGGGCCAAAAGTCCAAACTCCATCACGTAGAGAAGACCGCCTAGGCTCTCCAACTTGTGGGCATACTCGTTAAAGGCTGCTCCATCACTTTTATAAAGAAGGAGATTTCCGAGTAAGTGAGCGATCACGAATCCTACTAAAGCCAGGCCCGACGCTCCCATGATGAATTTTTTGAACACCGACGACGACGTAATGGAAAATTTTTTGCTCATATAGATATGAATGCAGCATAAGCGATCAGGGCAGTGAGCGAAAATAAAAAATTAGGCAATTCTTCTCGATTTGATCTGAAGATAGTCTTTGAAGGAACGAACTGCGCCGCGTTGGACTGCTTCAAGGCGCGTGCTGACCCCTTGGATTTCTTCTACCCACACTAAATATTCTGTCTGATCCACTTCAATACTCATCGCCTCTTCGGATGAGTCAATATTTCCCACCGAGTTGAGCCCTTCAACCCATTTTGGATTCTTGAGTGCGACCCCACGATCGAGAAGTCCTGAAACAGAAGTAATGGGTGTCCAAATAACCTCCCCACTCACGCGAATCAGAATCCCACGATTTTCATTTTCATCTGCGCCCAACCGCTGCCAAAGCTCGAGCTTTTGGTCCAATAAAGAAAAAT
>Ga0364867_10822_pt1 | contig 11641 bp, 15 predicted proteins | sample ExccelAu500001D4_3_FD_206915 | JGI IMG/M metagenome (GOLD analysis project Ga0364867, IMG submission 206915) | Enriched cells from Trout Bog Lake Hypolimnion, Wisconsin, USA - BchlTB.Aug13.5000.01.D4 | ecosystem: Environmental > Aquatic > Freshwater > Lake > Hypolimnion/Profundal zone | place...
AGCATACCAGCGAATAATGGAGGAAGCGGAACACGGCTAAGATGTAGCCCTTGCGGAAGTAAGGATCAACGACAAACGATCAAAAGCGCCATCTTATGCCCACTGTCTCCGGGAAATACAAGAGGTGGAAGGCATCATTTTCAGCCCTGTAATCCATGTCTCCGGTCTTTACACTGGCATAGCGGATAGCGAGGTCGAGGTTAACGCCCAACCGGGGCAGGATAAAGTAAGTAATACCTGTTTGTACCCCGAGGCTATAACCGATGCCGAAATTATAATTATAGCTGGAGACGTACATCTGGCCAGAGTCTACGGTATTTGATTTGTAAGTGCTGTAGCCCGTAGAGCCGTCATTAACCGTGGTTACGAGGCCCACAGTAGCGCCAAAATTGATGTTTACCCTTGTGAATGTGTTGTAGCGGGTGCTGATCGGGATCACGTAATTGATACCCACGTTTTCGGTAACTGCATGCTGTGCGATCAAAAAATTAACCGCGCGTGGAGTAAGTGTTTGCCCAAAAAGGCCATTGAAGTTCCAGTTGCCATAAGTTTCCCATTTACGCGTGCCGATGTCGAGGTTCAACATCCAGTGCGGGTTGATAAAATAATTGAGGCGTATGGAGTAGTCGGAGGCTAATTTTGTGCGGGTGCCTACATACAGGTCGGAGGGGCCTGCTGGCCTTGTGAACTCGCTATAGCCAATATTACCGCCTACTTCCCATGCATAATCGGGGGGAAGGTTTTGTGCAAACATGCTGCCTGCACACGACACTAAAACGGCAATGGTGAGTAAAAATGCCTTCATTTTTGGAGCAATTTTTTTAAAAAGAATCAAATCTAAGTAATTTTCGTTGTGAAAGAAAGAAATCTACTAAAAAAAACCCGTTAACTGGCAAATGAAAGCCGGGTTTACGGGTATCTTGAAAAGAAACAGTGTTGATCTGTATGACTACCAAAAACTGTGCGGGACCTAACCCTTAGCGGCTACGTTCTGCTGGTGTTTCAGCACCTTGGCTTCTATGTAGAAGATGATCTCTTCGGCTATGTTCTTAGATTGGTCGCCCACGCGCTCCAGTTTCCGGATGATGGACAGGACATAAAGGGCGTCGTTGGTGATTTCCGGATTTTCCTTGATGCAGGCGCTGATCCGGTCTATGGCATCGTAGTTTATTTCGTCCAGCACCTCGTCGCGTTTAAAAATGCTGCGCGCCAGGGTAGTGTCTTCTTTCTCGAACGCTGCACGGGTGTCTGACAATATGCTGATGGCGTCGTCAAACATATCCATGAGGCCGGTCTTGGCGAACAATGTGGCGTCAAAATCCTTGAGCGATTCTACCGTGTACTTGGCGATGCCCTCGGCTATATCGCCTATGCGTTCAAGGTTATTGTTTATTTTCAGTACCGCCAGCAGGAACCGGAGATCTATAGCTACCGGGCAATACAGGGCGAAAATATCTTCGCAGTCGCGGTCGAGCTTCAGCTCAAAAGCGTTCACGCGTTTTTCCTTCAGCACTACCTCGCGGGCCAGGTCCCTGTCAAAGCGCAGCATGGCCGTGCGTGACTTCTGCAATTGCGATTCCACAAGGTTCCACATGCTCAGCACCTCTATCTTCAACGCCTGTAATTCATGTTCCAGTTGTGTCATTATTTTGTTTTTTAAGTAAGAATAAATCGTCCGTCAGGCCGGTGGCATGCGCCACTGCCGTGATTAGCTGAACCTACCTGTAATATAATTTTGTGTGCGTATATCTTTAGGGTTGGTAAACATTTGTTTGGTATTGTCGTACTCCACCAGTTCGCCCATATAAAAGAATGCTGTTTTATCACTAACGCGGGCCGCCTGCTGCATATTGTGGGTCACTATGATGAGGGTATAATTCTTTTTCAGCTCATGGAATAGCTCCTCAACCGTGGAGGTGGAAATGGGGTCGAGCGCTGAAGTAGGCTCATCAAAGAGCAGCACCTCCGGCTCCATGGCTACTGCGCGCGCTATACACAGGCGCTGCTGCTGGCCGCCTGACAGGAACGACCCCTTCTTGGTAAGGGAGTCCTTTACTTCGTTCCATAAGGCCACGCGGGTAAGGGAATGTTCCACGATCTTATCTTTCTCAGCCTTGGGCAGTTTTATGCCATTGAGCTTGTAGCCTGCGATCACATTATCGTAGATACTGAGGTTAGGGAACGGGTTTGGCCGTTGGAACACCATCCCTATTTTCAGGCGCACAAATATGGGGTGCATTTCCAGCACATCCTCGCCATTGAGCATGATCTGGCCCTTTGCCGTTGCGCCGGGTATAAGTTCATGCATCCTGTTGACGCCGCGGAGGAAGGTGGTCTTCCCGCAGCCGGATGGCCCCATCACAGCAACTACATTATTCCTGGGTATTTCAATATTCACGTTTTTTACCACGTGGTTGTCCCCGAAATAGGCATTGTAATTTATGGATCTTATAATTGTACTTTCCATTTTCGTGTTAATAGTTTGGTAGAAATGTTTAGAAGCAGCACCCAGATGAGCAGGATGCAAGAAGCGCCCCACGCCAGGTCGTGCCAGTCGTTGTAAGGGCTGGTGGCATAGTTGAAAATAAGCAAGGGCAAGCTCTGCATGGGTTTAAAGATATTTGTGGAAAGGTAAGGATTGCCGAAGGCAGTGAATAAAAGCGGCGCCGTCTCGCCGGTGATCCTGGCTATGGACAGCATGACGCCTGAAAGAATGCCACTGATGCCACAGGGCACAATAACCTTGAGTATCACGCGGTGGAACGGCATGCCAAGTGCATAGGCCGCTTCGCGCAGCGAATCGGGCAGCAGCAATAATGTCTCTTCCGTAGAGCGCACCACGATAGGCAGCATCATAATAGCCAGCGCTACGCTACCGGACAGCGATGAAAACCCGCCGAGGGGCTTTACCAGCCAGAAATAAGCCACGATACCGATAACGATGGACGGGATGCCTTGCAGCACATCTATGCACAAACGGCTCCAATAGGCCAGCTTGCTGTTCTTATTTTCGCTGAGGTAGATACCGCAGAGGATACCAAAGGGAATGGCGATGACCGATGATGTGGCAATGATAATGATGCTGCCCAGCAATGCGTTGGCTATGCCGCCGCCTTTCTCCCCTACGGGCTTGGGAAGGTTAGTAAGGAATTGCCAGTTGATCTTGGTGATACCCGCCTGTATGATATAAACAAGGATGAAAATAAGTGGTACTACGCAGGCTACCGACAATAAAATGGTAAGCGCCTGGAAACCTATACTTTTTCCGATCCGGTATTTGACATGATTGCGCATAAAATATTAATTTGAAAACCCCTTGATCATTCTTTTACCGACCATATTGATGATAACGGTAACCACAAACAGCACCAGGCCCAGCTCAATGAGGGCCGACAGATAAACGGGGTGGTCGGCCTCTGTAAATTCGTTTGCGATAACACTCGCCATGGTATTGCCGGGCGAGAAAATATTTTTAGGGATAAGACTGGTGTTCCCGATCACCATGGTCACTGCCATCGTTTCGCCCAGGGCACGGCCCAGCGACAGCATAATACCGGCAAAAAGGCCGGATCTTGTATAAGGTAAAATAACGCTCCTGATCACCTCCCACCGGGTAGCGCCCAGCGAGTAAGCGGCTTCTTTAAGGTTAGCGGGTACCATCTGTATCATAGACCTGCCAAGCGAGGCAGCATAAGGTATGATCATGATGGCAAGGATGAGGGATGAAGTAAAAATGCCCAGGCCCACCGGGTCTACGCCTATCTTGGTTTCAAAACCCCGCACAATGGGCACAAGCACCGCAAGGCCCCAAAAGCCATAGATAACAGAAGGGACAGCAGCAATGAGCTCAACGGTATTTTTTAAAAGGTCTGGTACCCAGCCCTTGCGATAATATTCGCCCAGGAAGATAGCGACCGCGAATGAAAAAGGAATGGACAAGATCAACGCCAGGAATGAGGTAAGCAATGTGCCCAGCAGGAAGGGATATACCCCAAACACGTCGCGCACGGGGTCCCAGGTCTTGCCCCAAAGGAAGCCGAAACCTGAAGACTGTATAGACAGTTTAGACTGCCACGCCAGGGTAACCATGATGCCCAGCACCAGGATGATTGTAGCCAGCGCCACATAAAATATCAGATGCCGGAACCATTTTTCAGCACGTATCTGGCGATAAGACTTTTTTATCCGTTTCGTATCGCTCATTGGCTCCGGGGTTTTGTCAGAAATAATTACCCGCCCTGAATTGGTCTCAGGACGGGTAAGAATTGCATTATCAGATTGTTGTTCCATGAAAAGTTTATTACCGATTACTGTAACACAGGCTTACCGTCGTAGGTGATGGTCTTCAACTGTGCATCAGCTACGCTAACCGCGTTAGGGGATAATGGTGCATAGTTCAGTGGCGCGCAATATTGCTGTCCATCATGAACCATCCACTGTATCATCTTCAGGATCTTTGTAGCCCTGTCTAATGAACGGTCGCCGTATTTTTGCTCCTTGTAAACCAGTATCCAGGTGAGGCCGGATATTGGGTAGCCATCAGCAGCATCAGTATTGGTAAGCGATACCTTTGCATCGGCAGGGATAGCGATATTTGCAGCAGCAGTTACGCTGGCGATGCTTGGGAGCACCCAGTTGCCTGCTTTGTTCTGCATTTTTGCATAAGCCATGTTGTTCTGGATAGCATAAGCCAGTTCTATATAGCCTATAGCTCCCGGCGTCTGCTTGATGCTTCCGGCAACGCCTTCATTACCTTTTCCGCCTAAGCCAACAGGCCAGTTTACAGAAGAACCCTTGCCTACCTTACTATCCCAGTCTGTGCTCACTTTAGACAGGTAGGTAGTAAAGATGTTAGAAGTACCGCTGCCATCTGAGCGATGTGCTACAAGGATATCGGTAGCAGGTAATTTAGCGCCCTTGTTGATGGCCTGGATCTGCGGGTCGTTCCATTTCTTAATATCCCCAAGGAATATTTTAGCAAGAACGTCAGGTGACAAATTCAGGGTGTCTTTGAAATCAGGCAGGTTGTAACTCAATACTACCGCACCGGCAGTAATGGGTATATGTACCGCGGGGGCAGACAATGCAGAATCCTGCTTGCCATTGAGCGGTGCATCAGACGCGCCGAAGTCAACAGTTTTGCTTGTAAGCTGCTGTATACCACCACCTGAACCTATAGACTGGTAGTTAACTTTCAGGCCCGTATTCTTGTTGTATTCAGAAAACATTTTTGAATACAAAGGATTAGGGAAAGTAGCCCCGGCGCCCAGGATCGTGTTGTCGTTGCCTGACGTGCTGTCGGCCTTGGAGCCGCTGCCTGAGCCATTACAGCCCATGGTCATAATGCCGCCTGTTATTGCAAAGGCAAGTGCAACGACCGCTAAACTTTTCATTGTTTTCATGATTAATTATTTTTTTGCTGTTTATGAAATCAGATCAGCTAATGGAATTAATACTTGGTAGTACCGGCTTTAGCATTGAAAATGTAGTAGAAAGTGAGGCGCCATACAGCATCAGTACCTTTTACATTATTTACTTCGCTGCTATACTTGGTGTAAGGGATTGGCGTTACTGCATCGTTGCTACCGGTATAGCTCAGTGAGCTAGCATAAGTATTCAACCAGATGTTGGGGATCAAATGCACATTCTTTGCCGGCATATAATCGATACCTGCTGTGAAGAAACTCTCCTTTGTGAACGGATCGTAGTTTGATACGCCTGTTGCAGTGGTGATAGCAGTAGTTGTAGCGTTGCTGGCTACTGTGCTCAGGCCATTGCTTGGGTTGTAATTGTCATAACGTACGAAGTAGTTCAACCTTGGATCGCCATTAGGCGCTGAAATGATACGGCCGCGAACATAGAACGACAGGTCTGTAGCGCTGAATGTGCGGTAGTAAATGTTCTTATCTGTTTCGGTAACTTTCAGGCCACCGAGGAAGGTGTTCATGAAGCCTTCAAAACCAATCGTCAGTTTGTTCGTGTTGTATGCCAGCAACAGCTTGGTCATTTCACGTGAACCGTATTCCGGGCCATTAGGGCTTTCTGTGCCTACCTTAGTGGTGCTTGCGTCCCATACGCCCCATGCCAGCTTGGTGTAGTCAGCATAAAGGTCTATGATCAATTTCTTATCAAAGAATTTAGCATAAACATCGCCATACAGGCTCTTGAAGGTATTCGTTTCTGGTTTTGCACCACCGGTACCATTACCTACCATTGCCATGTAGCCATAATTACCTTTCTTGTCAAACCATCCCTGTAAGCTTGCGCCCATGTCGAAAGACGGTGTGCGGCGAATATCGGAAATGGTCCTTTCTATACAGCGGTAGCCCCAAATTTCCTCCGCGGTCTGGTCGTTACGGCCGGTTTTCGCGAAACCAGGAGTAGATTGCTGCCCGATAACGAGGTCGGAATTTTTGAAAATGTTCTTCCAGCGAAGGTTAGCCAGTTTCAGATAAGGAGTGAATTTACCACCTGCGGTAACATCACCTACAGATGTACCTGCGGTACCTTCTGTAATGCTACCTGTGTTGAAATCATCTTCTGCGGCCAACAAAAATTCTGTTGAAAACTTTTCACTGATGTCGAAATTGTAACCGAGATAAACGCGGCGAAACTGGAATGTATTGGCATTGATGGGCATGCCCGTATACTGGTTAGAACCGCCACGGTTCAGGTTATCAGCATTGCCTTTGTAGTCGAAATCACCAAAGGTATAACCCCATAAATTGCCATGAGGTTTGAATTCCGTAGTGGTGGTGGTGTCCTGTGCCTTAGCAGCGCCTGCTAATGACAGCAATAACGAACAATAAACACTGGCTTTTGTAAATGATTTTTTCATTGAAGTGTGCGTTTTGATTTGACTGCAAAGGAAACGCGCCAATATTATGCCAATGTTACTCCAATATTAATTTAATGTTAACACGCAATTGAAAAAATAGAATGTGATGTAATCGTATGTTTAGTGGTTTGGTACATAACGGGCTTACACCTTCATCTCCTCATCATTTATCCGGAATTTCCTCTTGATGTTGCTATTTTTGGGTTATTTTCCGGCGCTATGTTAAGGCCACAGCTATTTAATATTTATAAATTAAAGGGTAAATGGACAATTCATTATTTACAGATACAGGGTTACTGCAAGAAATAAATAAGTATGGCCGTGTAAAATCTATAAAGCGGGATACCATATATATTGCGCCGGGGAATGAAATATTTTTTGTGCCTATCGTGCAGCAGGGCGTGCTAAGGATCGTAAGGCAGGACGACGAAGGCAAAGAAATATTCCTTTATCATTTATATCCCGGACAGACATGTGCCATGGCCATCAATTGCTGCCAGTCGCACAAGAAGAGTATGGTAAAGGCAATAGCCGAAGAGGATACCGTGATATTGCAAATACCGGTGGGGCTGGTTGATGAATGGTTCAGGTACCCGGAGTGGAAAACCTATGTGAACAGCACCTATGGTACCCGCTTTGCTGAATTGCTGGAAGTGATAGACCTGATCGCCTTCAGTAACATGGATAAGCAATTGCTGCATTACCTGCAGGCCCGCGCCCGTGCCACCGGCTCCAGCCACCTTATTATCACACACCAGCAAATAGCTCATGAACTGCATACGCACAGGGAAGCAATAAGCAGGCTCCTGCGAACGATGGAGCAAAAGAAAATACTACGCCTTGGCCGCAATACCATAGAACTTTTATAGGGATATGGAACATATGTTCCGTTCTGTAAGATAATAGTTTGCCAATTTTGTTCTCTAAACATAAAAGCAAACTTTATGAAAAAGAACATGGGCACAGCCGACCGCATCCTCCGGGTCATTATTGCAGTAGTCATAGGTATCCTGTACATCACGCACATCATCAATGGCACAGTGGCAGCTATATTGCTGGTATTATCAGTTATTTTCATCCTCACCAGTTTCATGAGTTTCTGCCCGCTATACCTGCCTTTCGGCATCAGTACGCTGAGGAAGAAGAAATGAGCCAGAAAAAAAATCCTGCTATCCAACAATTGTTCCTCAACGCGTCGTTGCAACCTGCGACCTTTGTGTTATCAAATAAAGCAGAAAAATGAAGGCAGCGTTGTCAAAATATAAACTAGAGTTGGCAGGCATGATGATCGGGGCAATTGCCGGGTGGTGTTACTGGAAATTTGTGGGTTGTGCATCCGGCAATTGCCCCATTACGTCCAACCCTTTAAATTCAAGTTTGTATGGCGGCCTTATGGGGTTCCTGGGGTTCAGTATATTCCGCAGGTCCCCAAAGAAAGTAAATAGTCAAAACTAAATATTTCGCAGATCATGGAACAGGTCAAATCCCTACTGGCATCAGACAAAACAGTGATCGTTGATGTGCGCACCCCTGCTGAGTTCATGGGTGGGCACGTGGCCGGGAGTATAAACATCCCGCTAAATGAAGTGCCGCAGCGGTTGCCGGAATTTAGGAAAATGGAACACGTGGTTTTGTGCTGCGCCTCCGGCGGGCGTAGCGGACAGGCAACTACTTACCTGAAACAAAACGGGATCGACTGCCTCAATGGTGGGTCGTGGCTGGACGTTAATTATTTAAAAAACAACTAAACAATGATAGAAAAAATCAAGAAAATGCTCGGCATAGGCCCGAAAGTTGACCTGGGCGAGCTCATTGGCAGGGGGGCCGTGATCATAGATGTGCGCTCCACCGGCGAATATGCGGGCGGGCACCTTAAGTCGTCGATCAACATACCGCTTAATGTGCTGGGTAGCCAGATCTCAAAGTTGAAAAAGGATAAACCCGTGATCACCTGCTGCGCATCAGGCATGAGAAGCGGCTCGGCGAAGTCGATGCTGCAATCGAGCGGCTTTGAAGTATATAATGGCGGAAGCTGGTACAACCTGAAAAAATACGAAAGATGAACGCAATAAAACAGAGGCTCCTTACCGACTGGCACCTGGTGCGCATCGTAAGGCTGGGGATAGGCGTTATGATGCTGGTAATGGGTATACAGGCGCGTGACTGGGCAATGGGCCTGTTCAGCGGGTTTTTTCTTTACCAGGCCATCACCAATACGGGCTGTTGCGGATCTGGAGGATGCGCCACCCCCAATAATTGGAAACAAACCCATACCGTACCGGCCCCCGGGGAATCAATAACGGAATACGAGGAAATAAAATAGCTATGGAAGTAAAAGGTTTTTATGAACTTATAAAGGAAGATAAGCCGATACTGGTTGATTTTTCTGCCGAATGGTGCGGGCCATGCAAAATGATGGGCCCCATTTTAAAGCAATTAAAAGAAAGTATTGGTGACCGGGCCACTATCATTAAGATAGATGTAGACAAGAACCCGGCATTGGCGTCGGAATACCAGATCACAGGTGTGCCAACACTTATATTGTTCAGGAACGGCCATCAACGATGGCGCCAGTCGGGAGTGGTACCCGCCGGCCACCTGAAAACAGTTATCACCGAAAACATAAATTAAACCGTATCGGCGGCAATCCGGAAGAATGGAAAATGAAGTGCATTATAGTAGGCGCTGTGGCGGGTGGGGCCAGCACGGCGGCCAGGTTAAGGAGAATGGACGAGCAGGCGGAGGTCATCATTTTTGAAAAGGGCGAATACATCTCTTATGCCAATTGCGGGCTGCCCTATTATATAGGCAACGTGATACGCGACCGGAATAAATTGTTTGTACAGACGGCTACCGCATTCAATAAAAGGTTCAACATTGACGTAAGGGTGATGACCGAGGTAATAGCAATAGATGCGGCCAACAGGACAGTGACCGCAAGAAACCAGATAACCGGCGAAACCTATACGGAATCGTATGACAAGCTGGTGCTGTCGCCCGGGGCTGAGCCGTTGCGGCCACCGCTGCCGGGAATCACGGCCAAGGGTATTTTTACACTACGGAATGTGCCCGACACCGACAGCATTAAAAGTTATGTACAACATAACCCGTCGGGCAAGGCGGTGATCATTGGCGCAGGTTTCATAGGGCTGGAGATGGCCGAGAACCTCCGCGCTACAGGCCTGGACGTAACCATTGTAGAAATGGGCAGTCAGGTGCTGGCGCCGGTCGATTTTCCGATAGCGGCACTATTACAGCAACATATACGTGCAAATGGCGTCCGTTTATTGCTCAATACTACCGTCACCGGTTTTGAGCAAAAGGCTAAGGGGCACAGTGTGATGCTGAGCAACGGCACAGCCATTGAGGCAGACGTGGTGATCTTATCCATAGGCGTGCGGCCCGACACTAAGCTGGCTGTAAGCGCCGGCCTTAAGATAGGACAGGCCAGGGGTATAGTGGTCAATGAATACCTGCAAACCTCTGACCCCCATATCTATGCCGTGGGTGATGCAATAGAATTCAACAACCCGCTTACCGGACAGTCCATGCCCACCTACCTTGCCGGGCCAGCCAATAAGCAAGGGCGTATCTGCGCTGACAACATAGCGCTTGGCAATGTGCGCACATACAAGGGCTCTATTAATACAGCCATTGTGAAGGTGTTTGAAATGACTGCGGGTACTGCCGGGGTCGCTGCAAAGCACTTGCAGGCTGCCGGCATTAAGCATATCGTGTCTACCACGCATGGCGGCTCCCATGCGGGCTACTTCCCGGGGTCGAAGCAAATGACGATACAAATCGCGTTTTCGCCGGAAGATGGCCGTCTGTTTGGCGCGCAGGTGGCAGGCTACGAGGGCGCTGATAAGCGGCTTGATATCCTCTCATCCATCATCCAGCGCAAGGGGACCATCTATGACCTGATCGAATTTGAACAGGCCTATGCCCCTCCCTATTCTTCGGCAAAGGACCCTGTGAACATGGCAGGCTTTGTAGCCGAAAATATATTGCTCAAAAGGCTACAGGTATTTTACTGGAACGAGTGGGGCCGCATCGCAGACAGTGATGTAGTCATTGACGTAAGGACCAGCGAGGAATTTATGAGTGGCAACATCGGGACCGCCATAAACATACCGGTGGATGAGATCAGGCACAGGCTGGCGGAAATACCACGAGATGTCAATATATTTATCTATTGTGAGGCCGGACTACGTGGCTACCTCGCGCAGCGCATATTAAAGCAAAACGGCTTTGACCATGTCTACAACCTCTCTGGCGGTTATAAATTATGGAAGGCATGCAATACAGAAACAGATTGTTAAACCAAAATCACGATTAGGATGAACCGACTATATACTACGTTCCTGCTCCTTTCATTATGGTTTATGGCCGCGTGCAATAACCCCGGCGATAACCGTAATGGCGCCCCGGCCGGCACACTGAAGCAAACTATAGCCGTGAACGAGTTTGAACAAAAAATGAACAATGCTGCAAATGCGCAGATCATAGATGTGCGGACCCCGGAAGAATATACCGGGGGCCATCTGAAAAACGCCCGCAACATAAATATACACGACGACAGCTTTGAGGCGCAGTTGGCCAAACTGGACAAATCAAAACCGGTGTTCGTGTATTGCAAGGCGGGTGGGCGTAGCGCAGCCGCAGCAGAAAAAATGCAGGAATTGGGGTTCAAAGAGATATACAACCTCGACGGCGGCATGATGCAATGGGAGGGAGCCGGTAAACCCATTGAAGCCGGTGACGCCCCTGCGCATGCGGGTATGACAACCGAAGAATTTAACA
>Ga0364867_10824_pt1 | contig 11622 bp, 8 predicted proteins | sample ExccelAu500001D4_3_FD_206915 | JGI IMG/M metagenome (GOLD analysis project Ga0364867, IMG submission 206915) | Enriched cells from Trout Bog Lake Hypolimnion, Wisconsin, USA - BchlTB.Aug13.5000.01.D4 | ecosystem: Environmental > Aquatic > Freshwater > Lake > Hypolimnion/Profundal zone | place: USA...
TGTCAAGATTGATTTTGCTTTCAGGTATTACGGAAAGTTTGTCGATATGGGTGTCGGAAAAGGAGTGAAGCTTGGCCAGGTAAAAGAGAACCAGGATTCACGGAAGCTTGAAGGGAAAATGCTTGGAAACCGGAGAAGGCCGAAGAAATGGTACTCAAAAACCTTTGCCGCTGAAGCAATGAAATTGGGTGAGATAATGGCAAATGAATTTGGCCGCAGGGGAACTGTTGTGATTTCTGAGAATATCAATGACCGATCAATTAAATAGGTATGGCAAATGCGAATGAAACCGCAAGGGCAACCGTTATTCTTAACGGTCAACAGGCCAATGCGACCCTGAAGGAGATTGAAGCCGCAGCCAGGGCGTTCACTTCAGAACTTAAGAACTGTAAAACAGGTACTCAGGAGTTTGCCGATAAGGCCGCAAAGCTTCAGGATCTTAATACTCGTCTGGCAGAAATTCGAAAATCCACTAAAGCGGTGGGTGATCAGATGAAGGAAACATCCACCGGCATGGTTGGCATGATCAAAGAAATGGGTGCCGGTTTGGTGGCTGCTTTTGGTATTCATAAGATCGGTGAATATTTCCAGGAAGGGATTAAAAAGGCCATAGAACTCAGGGATACGGAAAAAATTCTGCTTGAGGTCCTTGATGGCAATAAGCAAAAGCAAAGGGAATTGATCGATCTTGCCAGGGAAAGGGCAGGGGTTTCCATGAATTCAAGGCTTGAAATCGAACAGGCTGAGAAATTCCTGGCTATCCAGGACCGAACTCCTGATCAGATAAAAAAGACGATTGAGGCAGCTCAGGACCTTGCCGTTGTTACAGGACAAACTCTTGAGAAAGCGGTCGAGGATTTAGACGCAACCATGGAAGGTCGAATTCCCAAGGGTTTGCAGAAACTCTCAAGCGGATTTAAGGATCTGACCAAGGAACAATTGTATCATGGTGCCGCCATTGATCTTGTTGCCAGGAAATACAAAGGCCTTGCCGAAGGGGAAATGCAAACGACCGAAGGCCATTTGAACCTATTGGGTAAGGCCTGGGGTGCATTACAGCGCACAATGGGCGAAGCCATCCTGGGGACTAATGGTATGTTTGATAACCTGGTTAAAGGAGCCACCGATGCCTTGAATTCCGTGAAGAAGCTGTTTGAAATTCCAATGGCTGAAAAATACAGGCAGGAAGAAGAAAGCCTCAATGCACTTGTGTTTCAGATCCAGGCCACCAACACTAACCAGGCTGAGAGAAACCGCCTGATTGAAGAACTCCGTGATAAATATCCGGAATTCCTTGGTAACATCAAAGATGAAGACGTTACCAATCAGTACCTGGCAAAGCATCTGGAAGAAGTCAATTATCAATATATGGAGAAGATCCGCCTGGCACGATCTGAAGATAAACTTAAGGATATCGCCGAAGCCCAAACGAAAGCATCAAAAAATCTTTCCGATGCTGAAAGGGATCGTAATAAGATCCTGGCTTCCTCCATGGATCTGTTATATAAATCCAATGCTCCCGCAGCACGATTGGTTGAACAGGCTTCTTCATTGGAAGAAAAGATCAGGCTGGTCAAACAATATTGGGGAAGCGGTGGCGGCTCCTTTGGTACAGCTTCAGCCTTTTTAGAAGCTGCTGAGAAAGCAAAACAAGCTGCAGAAAAGATGAAGGTGTATGGAGTCCAGTTTAAGGATGAACAATTGAAGATTGCTGAAGAAGCCGTGAATGGTGCTCTGAACCTGACCAATTCGCTTGATAATGTATCAGATCAGATCCTTTCTATTGCAGTTCAGACCAGAGATGAAAATCTGAAAAGCATTGTTCAGGGTGAAATGGAAGATCGCGAGCGCCGGCGCAGGGTTGAGGATGAAGCAAAGGTTTCATTCAAGGAAGATCTTGATTGGAAGAAAATGTCAATTGGCGAACTCAATGATTATATATCTAAAGGCCGGGAGGCCGATGCCACCAATGCTGACCGAAACAATATGCGAAAAGCTCAGGATGAACTTTCCAGGAGAACAAAGGCCAATGAGAAGCTGAAAGAGTTGTATCAGAATCTTGTGGATTCCATGAAAGAGATCGAAGACAAGAATTTTGCGACCAAGCTGACCAACATGCAAAGGGAAATCAATGCAGTTGAGAAAAGAATTCTTGGGCGGCTCAGATTCAACAGGTGTTACGTCAGCAGGAACAGCAATTCGCGGATGATGTTAAGGATATCCATGAAAAATTAAGGGTCGCAAGGCTTTCCATTTCACAACGTCAAGTTGAGGAAATCAAGCAGAAGTATGAGAATGCAAGGAAAGAAATCCTGGGAGCAATTGAGTATGCCTATCAGGAAGAAGTAAAAGCGGCAGATGGCAATGCTGAAAAGATCATTGTTGCCGAGCAAAATAAAGCCAAGGCCTTGCTCGCCATCGATGGGGATCTGAAAAAACTCAGGCTTGCCGAAGATGAGGAACTGGCCAGCCAGCGAAAGCTTGCCGATGCCAAATTTGAAGAAGATCTGCAGAAGCTTCATGAAAAAGGCGAAAAGGATATTGCAATTGGTAAAGAAAAGATCGCACTGGAAGTCCAGGCCAAGTATCGCAAAATCCTTGAAGACAGTGTTGGTGATGAAGCCAAGATCAATAAGATCAAGGAGCAGATGGCCAAGGAAACGGCCGATAAGATTGCGGAGTATAATAAAAAGGCTTATGTAAAGCTTGCCGGAGAAATCGTTACCCTGGGGCAGCAGGCTGTCAGTGCTTTATCCCAGTTGAATCAGATTCAGACTGATAAGGAGAATGCCGACCTTCAAAGAGATGAAGATGCTAATAATAAGAAAAAAGCCAATTACGACTATCAGCTTGCCCATAAGCTGATTTCCCAAAAGCAGTATGATGATGCGATCAAGTCAATGGACGATGAACTGGATCGTAAGAAAAAGAAACTTGCCCATGATCAGGCCGTCAGGAATAAACAGCTGGCACTTGCGCAAGGCATCATTAACGTTGCCCAGGCCGTAACGTCAGCCCTGACCGGTGGACCTATCTTAGGACAGGTTTTAGCCATCATAACCGCTGCCCTTGGTGCCGCGCAGATCGCAATTATATCTTCGACCGAAGTGCCTCAGGCTGCTAAAGGGCGCTATTCCGTAATAGGTGCCGAAGACGGCCGGACCTATGACAATGTTCCGTATGAAAAGAATCCTGCAACCGGTATCTATTCTTCGCCGCTTCTGATCAGTGAAACCGGCAAGGAAATGGTCATTGATCCTCTCACTACACAAAAACTTGTTACCTATTATCCCCAGGTGATCCAGGCCATTAATTATGCACGTACGCCACAGGCTGCAAGCGGAAGATACTTTGAGCAGTCATCCAATACTGCCAAATTCGGTTTTTCAGATCCGCAGCTTACTGAGGCCATAATGAAGTTGAATGAGCATATAGAGAAAGGTATTCCTTCATTCATCTCCTATACCCACCTTCAGGAAGAACTGAAGAAAGTCAGCACGATAGAATCCGATGTTTCAAATCAATAATCACCATCTATGCTATCCCTGGAAGTAAACGAAATCGCCCTGGATCTTCCCAAGGAATTTTCACTGACTCTGAATCTGAAATCTCCAATGTTCAATGATATCGGGGATTATTCATTTCCTTTTAAGATCCCATCCACGGACCGCAATAGGTCGATATTGGGATGGAAACACCGGATTGAATCTGCCAGAGATCAGTATGAGTTTTATAATGGCAGTCTGCTTTTTAACGGATCGGTGATTTTCTCCGGACAAATCCGGATCAAGGAAGCAAATTTGCAGTTTTATGAAGGGGCATTGTATGTTCAGAACGGAAGCTTCAATTATAAAATAAAAGAAGCTTACCTGGATGAACAAGCCCTTGGGGAAATGCACTGGCGTGGTGAAGATCAGGCCTTAGCCTATTATAATGATTTACATAATTATTCTTATCCTGATGTGGATTTTCAGATGCCATCGTGCATGAATGTTGATTATTTTGATCCACCCACCACAGATGCGGAACTGATATGGTATAATTATACACGGCAGAATGGTTATTTGACATTGCATACTACATTAGGAGCCAGGACATTGCTTGTTCCGATGTTTTATCTCCGTTTTGTAATCAAAAAGGTGATCAGCCTAATAGGATACTCCGTTGTAGATGACTTCTTTTCTCAGGGCAATGATCTTTCAACATTGGTCATTTATAATTCCTTTTCGGTCAATGAACTGTATTGGACGATTAAGGACCTATATTACCAGGTTCATATGCCCCATGTCAAGATCGGCAAGTTTTTTCTGGATGTTCAGAAATTCTTCAATTGTACCTTCCTTGTAAATGATCATCTGAAGATTGTCCGGATTGTAGGTAATCAGGACCGGCTAAAATCTTTGCCGTATATTGAATTTTCAGACAATATCCTGGCATTGTCAAATCAGATCAGTGATCAGGTCATGGGTATAAAACTTTCCATGACACCGGATAACGGGGATAAGGTGTATGAAGACCTTACCGCCGCTGAAGCTGATTTTTTCGATAATCTGAAAGCTTCGGTGCCAACATATGCTGATCTTCCAGGCCGGCCGATCGCCAACCTGTTTGATCTTCGTTATGTGATTAGTGAAAATAAATGGTATCAGTTTGGAACATCAGGGGCAAATACTTGGCTTCAGGTTTCACCAAGTGAATTTCTGTATATCAATTTCATGTATGGACAACCGTTAGAGAATAGCAAAACCGAAATCGGAATTTGCATGGTCTGTCCCCAGGATGAATTTTGTGGCAGGGTCGGAAACCTTGGTACCGATTATGCCAAGATCATGCCTAAGTTAGCTTTTGCAAGTCTTCGTGAATCTTTACAACATCCTTTGGTCATGAGTTGTTCACCGTATTCAAATGATTTAAGATTGATATGGTACGGTACAAACGGCCTATTCAACAAGTTTCATAAGGATTGGCTTGATTGGTCATTTAATTCACGCAAGTTTGTTCAGATAACAAAACAGATGAGTTATATGCAGCTGAAGGATATTGACTTTGGAAGCAAGTACCGGATTAACGGGGTGAATTATCTGCTGAGTGAAATCCAGGTCACATTGAATATGGATTCCTTAAAACCCGCTGTAATCAAGGCATATTCCTGTCTCTAAACCTTGTCCTTTATTTTTTTTCATCATGGGCATATACTTGTGCCATGATTCAGATCGTAACTAAGCCGCCCAAGAATTCTTTTTCCGGTAATCCTATCAGGTATGAGGTTCTTTCGGGATCCTTGTTATCCTCCGTGGGAAGCAAGGCACAGATGATCCTGAAGTTTACGGCCATGGAAGTTGTAACTGGCCATCATTTCAGCCTTATCGTTAATAATGAGGTTCTTACCTTCAATCAACTCATGTTTCCGGATGATAGTGGCCTTACAATTCCATTGATCAATAATAGTCTCCCAGAGTATGTTTATGCTATATGCGAATGTTTAAAACTGAATTATACTCTTCGTTCCAATTATGATTTGATCCTGGGTGATGTTATCCTTGGTGAAAGGCGTATCACCATTGTTGCCAAGGAAACAGGATCCAAGTGGTCCTTAACCTTTGGCACGAACAATATTACCGGCCTTTCCATGCTGAGTATCCAGGCCGGAACAGATGCAATTGAAAGGGAAAATTTCGGCATTGTATGTTCAATTTGGACCGATCAGACCGTAAATACACAAGTCGGAAATGCTCCGGTTGTTATTGGCCAGGTCCAGGTTCAGTTGAAGAAGTTTGCTGAAGATCTGAAATCGGTTGATTCCAATGGGAATGTAAGTTTTGATATCTCAGAATACCTGAGATCCTTTATCAAGGTAAATCTTGAAGGACCCCAAAACTTTACATTTCCCGAAGTTGCAACGCAGAATGTGGCTGAATGGAACAACTTAATCCTTCCTTATTATACTTCGTTTGCTGAAAGGTATGCAAGTAAGGTCAGGATGCTTTTTTTCGATACCGTAAGGTATACTATTGCAGGCGGTTTATCCAGAGAGATCCTTGCTTGCTATAATAGCAATGAACAGGAAACTGATTATTTTTCAATTGCAGATAATCTGAAACGATTCCTGACCTGGGCACCGGTCGTAAAGACAACCGGCAAAACCCAGATGGAAAAATTATCATTTTTCCTTTGCGGTAATAATCATCCTTATTCATATCGCCTTGCCGTCCGAGTAAAGTATACGGATGGTAGTTACTATTCTTATTACGCTTCGGATTCCCATTCTCATTCAGCACCTGCATTGATAGAAGCAATGGTCGGCTTCAATCAGCTTGGCCTTGGGAATATGGATCATACCAGGGATGTTGAAAGTTGGGAAGTATGGTTGGAGGATATCAATGAAAATACGATTTCCGAAGTGAGGAAATTCATTCTCGATACTGATGTCTATGAGAATGAACGCACTTTTTTGTTCAGGAATTCCTTTGGCCGCTATGATACGATCCGGTTTTTAGGAGTGGCAGAATTCACCGTCGCCTATGAACGAATTGCCGGCCAGGTTCTTTCCGATGAAGTAATTACTTCATTCAACCCACCCATGAAAAACTTTGAAGCCTGGGAAACCCAGTCCTTCAAAGCTGATTCCGGATTCATATCCAGGGAAATGAGGGATTATATGAGGGAATTCCTTATTAGTACGGAGGCGTATGAAGTGGTCCAGGGATTGCTTTTCCCGATTTTCCTCAAATCAGCCAAGATCAGCCCGTTTGCCACCGATGGCGTGTATCTGTACAATCTTCAGGTTGAGTATGACAGAGCCTATAATGATCAGTATTTCAGCGGTCAATTTAAACCAATCAATATGATAAATACCGATGACCTTACCCAGGGGGTTGGGGTGATCTATGAGTATTCGGATGATACAACATTTTTCGGATATCCAGCCATAGGTACAACTTCCGAAACGGAAGATACCTGGCGAATTAAAAGAATTCAGAAAACCGTGGTCAATGGCAAGACAAAGTACATTGTCAAGTGGGCCGATGGCAACCTGAACTATGATAACCAAATGAGTAATTGTGAGAACCTGGTGTATGCTTATCTGAATTCCTAAGAGATGAAATATATAGTGAATCCTTTTACTTCGAATCTTACACCAGTGCCTTTAAAGGTGTATCAGTTTTCGCGCAATCCCAATGAAAATGATGATAACATGGCCGGGTATAGTGTTGGAGATGAGTGGGTAAATACCGAAACGTATGCTGTTTATAAATGTTCTCATAATGCTTGTGGTGAAGCGATGTGGAAGTGCATCAGCGCATCCACCATGGACAAGAACCGGGAATTTTATTTCACCAACACCAGTGTAGTGGTGATGGACCATTTCTTTGGGAAAATCCCTTCAGTCACGATTGTCGACGAAATGGAAGAAGAAATTATTGGAGACGTTGATCATGTCTCCTCCAACCGTTGCGTAGTCACATTCAATCAGGAAATTACAGGTAAAATCATTCTTAATTAACAAATATCAATCATGGCAAAAAAAGTTTATGTACAATTGGATCTGCTGAAGACCGCGCTTCTGAACCTGGTGATTCAGAACCTGGCTACAGCGCCCGCTTCGCCTGTTGCCGGTCAGAAGTATTATAATACCACCGATAACTGTGAGTATTATTATAACGGATCGATCTGGATCAAGTTGGAAGCAGCACCTTCAATTCCTACCATTCCTACCGATGTGAATATCGGTACCGGCGGAGTCGGACTTTTCAAACAGCGCAACGGCAATAACAATGAGTTCAAGAGTGTTAAAGCCGCTTCCACGAAGGTTAGCATCACTGATAATACCGGCAATAATACTGCCGATATTGACATTGTTCCCGGGAATATCGATCACCAGACCTTGTCCGGTGCCGGCACGAACAACCATGCCGCAATCGATTCCCACCTTTCCAATTCAAGCAATCCGCACTCGACCACAAAAGCCCAGGTCGGACTTGGAAGCGTGGATAATGTTCAGCAGCTTCCCATGACATACCTCGATACGGATTCTTCTCTGACGGCCAATTCGGATGTGAAGGTTGCTTCGCAGAAAGCTGTTAAGACTTACGTGGATACGCAGAACGCTTCTCAGAATACCACGATCAGCGCGAATGCAACCACGATGAACAATCATATCAGCAATACATCGAACCCGCATTCCACGACTAAAACACAGGTCGGCCTTGCCAATGTTGATAATGTTCAGCAGCTTCCCATGTCTTATCTTGACACGGATGGAACGTTTACCTCTAATTCGGATGCCAAGGTCGCTTCGCAGAAAGCCACCAAAACTTATGTAGATGGCCAGGTGTCAAACCTGAATACCACCATTTCGGGAATCAATACCACCGTGGGAGCCAACCAGACCACGATGAATAACCATATTTCCAATACATCAAATCCTCATTCCACAACCAAGGCGCAGGTTGGCCTGGGTAATGTGGATAACGTTCAGCAGCTGCCCATGTCGTATCTCGATACAGATACTGCGCTGGCTTCTAATTCGGATTCAAAGGTGTCTTCCCAGAAGGCCATCAAGGCGTATGTGGATGGAAAGGTTGCCGCAATCAATACCCAGATCTCCGGAATGCTTACCTACAAGGGAACCCTGGATGCAAGCCAGACCCTTGCCGCCAATGGGATCACATCCATTGTCAAAGGTCAGTATTGGAAAGTATCGGTTGCCGGTTCTGCAACCGGGATCACCACGCCTTCGAGCAGTTCCCTGGCCGTAGGAGATCAGATAATTGCCAACCAGGACAGTGCTTCGCCCACGGCTGCAATGTTCGATGCCATTGACAATACGGAATCCGCCGATCTGGTTAAACTTGCCGCCTCGCAAACTTTATCGAACAAGACCATCGATGCCGGGAATAATACCATCTCCGGCATTGGTACCGGTAATTTTGCTTCAGGAGTGATTCAAACGGCAATTTCTTCGCCTACCAATTCCCAGATTCCAACGGCCCTGGCTGTAAAGAATTATGCCGATAACGCTGCAGGAGCAAAGGCAAAGAAATATACAGCTGCCATCAGCGCCGCCTCCACCGGTACAATTGCAGCCGCAACCCATGGTTGCGGAACACTTTGCATTGTGGCCGTGTATGAAACAGTAGCCACCAACCTGAACCTGGTTGAATGCGATATTGTCCTGAACGCTTCAGGCGATGTGACATGGACTACCAGCGCTTCGATCTCCGGTCAGATTGTAATTGTCGGGTAATTGTAAACTTCAGCAAGGTTGGTCCAAGGTGGATCAGCCTTGCTTTTTATATTGAACCTATGAGAGTAAGAGGCAATACCGATTTTTTACAGAATCAATTGCTCAATGCCGTTGCCCACAAGCTTGCTAACGCACCGTCATCTCCGATTGAAGGGCAATATTATTATGATACCGGCAAGCAGCTGATTTATGTGTTTTCAGGATCAACCTGGATTCCCTGTGGTTATGGGACTCATTTCCATTCAATATCCGACATCACCGGACTTCAGAATGCCCTTGATAATAAAACACCTTACGGCCATACTCATTATTTAAGCGATATTGTCGATTGGGAAGGGGAATTGGCTTTGGCCAACCATACCCATCCGATATCAGATATAATCGGACTGCAATCAGCTCTGGATTCAAAGGCTTCCGCTTCTCATAGCCATTCGATTTCAGAAGTCACTGGCCTTCAAAATGCACTTGATTCCAAAGCTGCTTATTCTCATGCTCATGTAATCGGCGATGTTTCCGGTCTTCAGAGTGCCCTTGATTGCAAAACCGATAAAGGGCATGGTCATGCCATTTCCGATATCACAGCACTTCAGGCAACATTGGATGCAAAAGCCGCAGCAAGCCATTCCCATGCAATATCAGATGTTACGAATCTTCAAACATCCCTGGATGCTAAGGTGAATAGGGCAGGGGCATCCATGTCCGGTGCCCTGGTTGCTTATTTTCATGGAACCGCTACCAATTGGGAAATTGTTAATGTGGCTTATGGAACATCGGCAACACCTCCTTCCAATCCGTGTGAAGGTTGTGTTTACATTCAATACTCATAAATCATGGCAGTACAGATTTATGTCAGCGGATCCTGGCGGAATGTTTCATCCATTCAGATTTATACCGGCGGTCAATGGAAAACATTGAATGCACTGAAGGTTCAGGTATCATCAGTATGGAAGGATGCCTGGGCTGCATCCGGTCCTTCACCGGTCAATACTTATAATTGCGGTGGCTATTATAATTCGCCTTCCTGGCTGAATGTTATTCAAAGACTTGTTTTTTCAACAGAAACAATATCTACCATAAGTGCAACCTTGTCTTCCGGAAGGCAGTATATGGCACCGGCTTATAACAGCAATTATGGATATCTGATGGGCGGCCAGATCAGCGGAAATGTACTGATCAGTGCCATCGACCGGCTTCAGTATTCCACGGAAACCTGTTCGAATATCTCAGCGACATTGCCAACAAATACCTGGACCGCCGCAGGTGCAAGTTCTATTAATAAAGGGTATGCCATGGGCGGTTATGATGGAGCAAACAGGATGAATGTGGTTCGTGGAATGTCTTTTGCAGGGGAATATGTAGCAAATATTTCAGGAACATTGAGTGTCGGCAAGAGCCATTCAAACGGAGTTCATAGCAGTACCAGGGGATATGAGGGCGGTGGATATACCACCGGTGGAGCGACCAATAATATTGAAGGTGTGACATTTGCCAGTGATACTTTATTTAGTCTTTCATCCACGCTTCCGATGGCCAAGTATTGTGCAGGGAGTGTTTTTTCGCCTACAAAGGGATATTGGAATGGAGGAAGCCCGACTAATAGTTATATCGAATCTTTGCCGTTTTCCACTGAAACTGTTGCAAGAATCAGTGCAACGGCTGGTCAGTATGGCCAGGGAAGCGGAAATTCACTTACAAAGGGATATTGGATGGGTGGCAATTATCAGAATAATATTATGTCATTTACTTTTTCCAGTGAATCTGTTTCAGGAATGAGTATTACGATTTATCAGCAAATGTCTTATTCCATTGCTCTAAATTATTGGACAGGAATAAAATAACAACAACTAAAACCTAAACAGTATGCAAGATTTAACAAAGTACAAAACGCTTTTAAGCGAGATCCAGGATTCATTTTTAAATGTTCCATTCGGGAATTCTGATTTTCAGATTTCCAATTTCATTGTCAATGGGGCGCATACCCCGCAGCGTGCATTCCGGGCAGTTTGTCTTTCATTGAGGGATAAGATATTGTCGCTTAATGAAGCATATTATAACCAATTGAAATTTCAGGTTGATCTTGATGAATTGCAGGAAAAGATTGGTGATCCGGCCGCTGATAAGTTTGCCAGGAGAAGGATGGAGATCGATTATGAACAGAAGATTTCTCAGCAACGAGATAATGAAAAGCTTATCCTGGATGCCATTCATGAAGTGGAACTGCTGTATTCCTACTGGCAGAAGCTTCCGCATCCCACCAGGGTGGAGTTTGAGGCCGCCGAAGAAGATTATTTTAAGATCTCACTGACTAAACAGGTCTTGGGTATAGATGGTGCCGTGGGATCACTCGAAAATATGGGATATGTGTTGAATGCGCA
>Ga0364867_10826_pt1 | contig 11614 bp, 9 predicted proteins | sample ExccelAu500001D4_3_FD_206915 | JGI IMG/M metagenome (GOLD analysis project Ga0364867, IMG submission 206915) | Enriched cells from Trout Bog Lake Hypolimnion, Wisconsin, USA - BchlTB.Aug13.5000.01.D4 | ecosystem: Environmental > Aquatic > Freshwater > Lake > Hypolimnion/Profundal zone | place: USA...
CTATCGTTGTGTGTTAGCCTTCGTTAAAACAATCTATGAGACAAAAAATCTAATTATTTTCCATCTGCCCGAATTTTTCTATTGCCTCTGCAAAAGTTTGTGCCAATGCTGAATGATCGCTGCCGGGAAACATACCCTCGCAACGCATTTCGAAAACACTTGCCGGGCTTAGATCGTTCAAGTCCTGCGCTTCTGAAATGTACTGATTAATGTTTCTTATTTTATCGATCCGTGTCTGTCGGATGACGATGGCCTCAATAAATGGCTTTGTTGATTTGATGTTGTATAACTGTTCTTCGATGCCTTGAAGGTAGTGGTTTGTTTCCACCTCTATTTCTACCCAGGCCGGTAATTGCAGCCCATCATCTTTTAATGCGGCGAAATTTTTAATCACGTTGGCCTCATCGCCCTTTATGCGGTAGCATTTGCGGAACGCTGGGACGTTTATTTCGTCGACCGCTATCACTTCCCCGGAATCGAAACTGACGACCAGGACCAGTTTCGCGTGGTCGTGCTCTGAAAAGCCCAATGCAACCGGTGAGCCGGAATAACGGATGTGACCTTGTTTGTTGACCATCTGCGGCCGGTGCAGGTGGCCCAGCGCTATGTAGTTGAATTCCATGGGGAAATCAGCGCTACCGATCTGGCCGAGGTTGCCAGCGTGAATGTCTTTTTCACTGTCGGACGTTTTGGCGCCTGCTGCAAATAAATGACCTGTGGCGATAACAGGGATGTTTGCGTTTTTATGCCCTGCAATGAGCGGCACAAGGTTACGGTAATGCTCCGCTATTCCTTCTTTTATTCGGGTTTCGCGCTCGAGATAGGTTTCTCCGGAAATTGAAAGGCGTATATCCTTATCCCGAAGAAATGGCACCGCGCAAATCACTAATTCTGTATTTCCTGCTTCATTGGTTACGGGGATGATCTCTTCATTGATGTCATCTGGCACGCCACCGATTACATGCACATTAAGATGTTTTAAAAGATCTTTAGGGGCATTCAGTGTAGCAACGGAATCGTGGTTGCCGCCGATGATGACCACTTGTTTGCAGCAGGTACTCTTTACCTTCCAGAGAAAATCATAGTATTGCTTTAATGCTGTATTGGGAGGGTTGCCAGTATCGAATATATCGCCGGCGACAAGCAGTACCTCTATCTGGTTATCATTAATGGTCCCAATCAGCCAATCCAGGAAGTACTGGTGTTCTACATGGAGGTCCATTTGTTCAAATCTCTTTCCCAAGTGCCAGTCAGCAGTGTGCAATACCTTAATCATCGCGCTTTTTCAGAACTTTTTGCAAAACGTGAAGTTAGGTATTTTTGGGTGTTACCTCAATTCCGGGTGCAACAAACAAAAGGTTTCAGCTCATTAATATATTCTGTTTTTTATCTCTTCGTAAAAAATCCAGAAAGTGGTTTTGACTGTACTCCCAAATAATATATTTTATCTTTGTTGATTTTAAAATGAATATTTGCGCGATTGTGTAATTAATTAATTTTCAGGCAAATCTTTGGAATTTTACCTTTATCTATTTAGTTTTGTATTGATGAAAGCGCGATTTACACAAAAGTGGGCGCACGACCACGATTTGATCTCTTACATATTAGTGGGAATCATATTGTTTGTTATTATTGCAGGTGGGCTTAAAATTGTTTTCTTCTAGCGGGATTATTTAACACCTTGGCGGAGGCCTTTGTTATCCGCGTCATCTACTACAATCAACATCTTACTATCCACTTCCGTTTTGTTATTTGCGGGGACAGCAGGCTTGCTATTTTTTTCTGAACTTAATGATGGTAAAAACAAGTCAGGACAATTGGCTGCAGTATCGGCTGATCCGCCGTGATCCATATCCGGTTCTGGTTTCACGTCGTCATTCAGCGTACCGATGTCGCGTGTTTTGTGGTACTTGTAGTTAATTGGAACATAACCGCCGGCATAGACATCAAACCCATACTGATGGTTTGCAAACAGAGCGAGCATATCGTCGCTACCTATGAAAAACCCTTCAACCCTTACACCCACGCCCACTTGCAAATTATTTGTGAGCATGCTGTAGGTAATAGGTACGCCGACACTAAACAGGCGGGTATCGTAGCGTGGCGTAACAGAGAATTGATTATAGTAAGAATTTCCGAAATCCTGGCGGTTGGCAAGGTTGGCAATGTAGGTGGCGTTAACATAAAACCGCCCAACGATATTGTAATCTGCGGCGAGGTGTAATGTGGTGGGCATGTAGAGCTTTGTAGTGAGCGCGCCGGTATCAGCCGTGAAGCCCTGCTTTACTGCATAATTCTTGAAGTCGCTGAAATTACTTACGTTCTGGCTAAGTCCTGCCGCAGTGATATACCCATTGCCGGTAACCTCTGCATTAAAGTTGCGGGTAGCGTCGTAGGTGATGTTGCCTATGTCCATTATAGATGCTGAAAGCCTAAGTTTGTAGCGATTTTTTGAATAATCTTTTTGTTCACCTTCGTTGACCCTATTGCAAGCCGGAATGAAATCATAGATGATGCCTACGTCGCCACCAGCGCCCAGCCCGGACTTATTTCCGAATAACTCACTTAAAAGGGTACCGCTATTGGCCCCGTTGAAAATCGCGTTCTGTGTATTCAAAATGTTGCTGGCGAATTCAAGATCTGAATTAGTAACATGCAGGGAGTCATTGTTCGCTTTATAATTAGCATCCAGGTTATTGCCTTTGAGGCCGATGTAGCCAATACCGCGGAGGTATTTGAGGGTAACGCCTATTTTCAATTCGCTGGAACCACAATCGAGTATGACGCCACCGTAGGTAAGCGCTACCTGGCTCCAGAGCTGCGCAGTATAATTAAACTTGTTGGAGGTAAGATTTATATCACTGTTAGCAGTGTAGCTGGCATTAGTGATTGTTTGAAACAAGGACTGGTTAAAATTATTGAACTGGCTGATGCCGTTGATGCTGGTGGTAATCGCTATGCTGTTTTTGTGGTCCAGGTTTATCATCAGGCCTGGTAATTTGACCTGCGCATAGGGCGCCAATAAACTGAAAGAAGAATTATTGGAATAGTTGAACAGGTTTGTTGCGTTGCCGTTATTGAGTGCACTGATCAATCCACCCTTAGTATTAAGAGAACCAAGATTGTTTTCCAGCCCGGCGTTAAGTGAAACAATTTCGATGCAGATTTTTTCCCTGCTATCTGCTATGTTAGCCGGATTTTGGCTCAAACTCTCAATACCGCTCCAGTTGCTTGTTGATATACCTAAGTTCTGTTGTGCACCCACTATTAATGGAAGCAATAACAGTATGCTGAATGAGGATAATTTTTTTAGCATGCTATATTTTTTTAGCGCATCAACTGTTTCTCACAGTTAGAAAAGTGCTAAAATAATAAGATAAATCTAAAATCCATAGATATTTGGCTAAAAACTATTTATATTGTCCTATACTGGGCAAGGTGTAGATTATTATATTAAATTCAAAAACAAAGTACTCAAAGAAAAAACAAAGTGCCCGCATGTAACGTTTATTCGTTATTGGAACCCCAAACTCATTTTGCAAAAGTCTCTTTTTTATGCCCTGCGACCCACAGTAGGGCTTGATGAGTTGACGTTTGCGTTATATTTTAATACAAAACATGCTCTGTATTTAGTTATTAGACGGCTGTGTGGATAAAGGGGTGTTTTTCGCTGAATAAATTTTCCGGTTCCCGGCATAACTAAATAAACATCCTTCGTGTGGCGGTGTTATCCTTTTATTCAGGAGGTAACCCACAGACCTCTAAGATATTAACGTCCACGTTTTTGCTAACAGGATACTTGTCCACAATCCACATAATTGGCGTGAATTGCCGCCAACAGGGGCTTTTACTTGTGGACAACTATTATCTTATTGTTAATAAACTTCGGGCTTCTATAAATGCAATAGACGATTTCTTTTTTATTCCACAAATCCACTGTCCTAATAGTAGCGTTTTAGATTTTTAAAACTTTTAAACTTTATTAATAGGGGTGTGGATATTGTTGGAAATGAGTGAAAAATTCTATTTTGGAAGTTTTGTTTTTGAAAATGCGAATTGAGTTATAGCGTGATAAGGGTTGCCTTTTGGAAATTAGATAGATGTTGAAAATGCTTACCTTTGCTGTACTTTCATAGATATGTTATGGCGTCTTTTAATGAGGTTGATTTAGAATTGGAAAAGAAAGGGTATTTGGACCTTGAGATTGATCCTACTCTGGATTTGTTTGAAGAGATCAATAAATTGAAGAGAGAAAAGAATGCCATTGTTTTGGCGCATTACTACCAGGAGCCAGACATACAGGATATAGCGGATTTTATTGGAGATAGCCTTGGTTTAGCGCAGAAGGCTGCGAAGACTGATGCGGAGATTATAGTATTTGCGGGTGTGCATTTTATGGCAGAGACGGCTAAGATATTAAATCCGCATAAAAAGGTGTTGCTGCCTGATCTGAGGGCCGGGTGTTCGCTGAGTGATAGTTGTCCACCTGGGTTGTTTAAAGCTTTTAAAGATAAGCACCCAGAACATTTGGTGATCTCTTACATCAATTGTTCGGCCGGTATAAAAGCCTTGAGTGATATTATATGTACATCATCGAATGCTAAATTGATTGTGGATAGTTTACCTGAAGACCAGAAAATCATCTTTGCGCCGGACAAGAACCTGGGGGGGTATATAAATAAGGTTTCAGGAAGGAATATGGTATTGTGGAATGGGGCTTGCATGGTGCATGAGCTATTCTCTCTGAGTAAGATAACGAAACTGATGGAACGGCACCCGGAGGCAAAACTTATAGCTCACCCGGAATGTGAAGATGCTATTTTAAAGATAGCGGATTTTATCGGGTCGACTACGCAATTGCTTGATTTTGCGAAGAAGGATAAAGCGGGTTCGTTTATAGTTGCTACGGAGACAGGTATTCTGCACCAGATGATCAAGAACAGTCCGGAGAAGACATTTATCGCTGCGCCACCGGATAACGCTTGCGCATGCAATGACTGCCCGCACATGAAGCTGAATACTCTGGAGAAGCTTTACTTGTGTATGAAGTACGAACTGCCGGAGATCAATATGGTTGAAGAACTTCGGTTGGCTGCTAAGAAGCCAATAGAGAGAATGCTTAAAATGAGTATAGAGCTGGGGCTAGGAGGGTAATGTGCGAATGCGTTGAGATTAAGGCAGTTTGTAACCGATGCCTAAGTCTATTCCTATGATTTTTGAAGTATTGTTGTTAATGAAGTGGAAGGATTGAGTTACTTCGATTTTTGTGTTTACCTGATAAGTAACGCCCTGGGTGTAGATAATGCTTACATAATGGGTACCCGGAAGCGATGCGGGAGGAGCCGGTGGGAGTTCCCTGTTGTATGTGTATGGATTAGCGTTGTTGAAATTGTAAGCTAGCCCAGCGCCAATGAACGGGTTCACTTTACATTTTCTTTTAAACATGTAGTATTGCAGCGTTACAGGGACGGATTCTTTGTAGTCTGGGATGTTGTTGTTAAATACCGTTCCCAATAAAGGAGTGTGGCTGATAAGGTTATTTTGGAGGCCGGCTTCAATTTTGATGTGTGCCGTTATTTGTTTCTTTATGTAGAAGGAAGTATTGAAATTGCTGTAGAGTTTTGTTTTTGCCTGTGGTGCGTATTTTGTCTGGAGTAGGGTGTTTTCTTTCCCTGTTTTAAAACCAATTGATATTTGGTGGTTGTTTTTTTTGATCTTATTCTTAGCTGATAGGAATAGGGGGTAGGCTGTCAGGATTGACAGCGCAAGTATAGAATATATTTTTGCAGACCTTACCATTTGTACTACAAAATAACGGAGAAGAATGTTATTTGTTGTTAAATATTTCACATTTATTTTTGTTAAATATTTTGTGGGGTTAGCTGCTTTGCGTTAAAGGCGAAAGCAGATGTCTTTTATTTGTGTTTCTTTTTTCATATTCATTATTTATTTACCTTTGAGCGATGTTTCCTGAATATGATGTAATTGTTGTGGGCGCCGGGCATGCGGGCTGTGAAGCTGCCGCTGCCGCTGCTAATATGGGGTCGAAAGTAATGCTAGTGACGATGAATATGCAGACTATCGCGCAGATGAGTTGTAATCCGGCTATGGGCGGTATTGCTAAGGGGCAGATAGTAAGGGAGATAGATGCATTGGGTGGTTACAGTGGTATTGTGAGCGACAAGAGCATGATCCAGTTCCGGATGCTCAACAAGTCGAAAGGGCCGGGTATGTGGAGTCCGAGGTCACAGAATGACCGAATGCTTTTTGCAGGCACGTGGCGGATGATGCTTGAACAAACCAAGAATGTAGATTTCTGGCAGGATATGGTGAAGGGATTAATTGTTTCACGTGGAACAATTAAGGGAGTGGTTACCAGTATGGGGCAGGAGATTATGGGCAAGTGTGTGGTGCTGACCAACGGAACTTTTTTAAATGGAGTGATTCATATAGGTGAAAAGCAATTTGGCGGGGGAAGGATGGGCGAGAAGGGAGCAACTGGTATTACAGAACAATTGGTAGAACATGGCTTTGAAAGCGCGCGGTTGAAAACAGGTACACCTCCCAGAATAGACGGACGAAGCCTGGACTATAATAAGATGGAGATTCAGCAAGGTGACGAAGAAGTAGTTGGGTTTTCTTATTTGCCAATTGAGAAGATAAAGCCGCAGGCGCAAAGATGCTGCTGGATCACATACACCAGCCAGGAAGTACACGATATACTTAGAACTGGGTTTGAGCAATCGCCCATGTACCAAGGAAGGATAAAGGGAACCGGGCCGAGATATTGCCCCAGCATAGAAGATAAAATAACAAGATTTGCCGAAAGGGACCGGCATCAACTGTTTGTGGAGCCCGAAGGCTGGGATACGGTGGAGATCTATGTAAATGGATTCAGCACCTCGCTGCCGGAAGACGTGCAGTACAAGGCATTGAAGATGGTACCCGGTTTTGAGCACTGCAAGTTCTTCCGCCCTGGTTATGCTATAGAGTATGATTATTTCCCGCCAACGCAGCTAAAATTTACACTGGAGACCAAACTCATCCAGAACCTGTTCTTTGCCGGACAGATAAATGGAACAACGGGATATGAAGAGGCGGCTTGCCAGGGACTAATGGCAGGGATCAATGCATCGAAAGCGGCAAAAGAAGAAGAACCTGTGATACTGGAACGCAGCGACGCCTATATCGGGGTGCTTATAGACGACCTTATAAATAAAGGAACAGACGAGCCGTACCGTATGTTTACGAGCAGGGCTGAGTACCGCACGCTTTTGCGTCAGGATAATGCTGACCTGCGGCTTACGGGATTAGGGCATAAAATAGGCCTTGCGTCAGATGAGCGTTATAGCCTGATGAAGGAAAAGGAACAGAAGGTGGCGCGTATCAAGGCGTTATTGAATGATTTCGCTGTGGACAAGGGTGTTTCTGACCAGTTTTTGCAGGATAACAATTCCTCGGTGCTATTGGAGAAAACAAAGGCATCCAAGATGTTGCTGCGGCCTGGAATAGGACTAAAGGAGATGATGGCTGCGATACCAGGGCTGGCCGGAGCAATCAATGAGAGCGACCCATTGATACTGGAGCAGGTGGAAATACAGGTGAAGTATGATATTTATATAGAGAAGGAGCATGAATTGGTAAACAAAATGGCTGCGCTCGATGGTTTGATGATACCAGAGAGCTTCAATTATGAAAAGCTGAGCGCTATTTCTACCGAGGCACGCATAAAACTGAATAAAATAAAGCCGCGCACACTGGGACAAGCCAGCCGGATAAGCGGCGTTAACCCCAGCGATGTGCAAATATTGATGGTGTATATGGGCAGGTAGCAAGTAAATATGCCTTTTCTGCAAAAAACAAACAAACCGAGTTTAAAAGAGATGATAGAACCCTCGATACTTTATTACTGCAAATACCAGGAACGGTGTCATAAGGAGGTGAGGAACAAATTGTATGAGCTGGGGTTTACTTCTTCAACGGTTGAGTTGCAGATCTCAGAACTGATTGCGGAAGGAGTATTAAATGAAGCGCGGTTTGCAGCATCGTTTGCGAGGGGCAAGTTCAGGATAAAGGGATGGGGCAGGGTGAAGATAAGGCAGCAATTAAAGCTTAGGGGTATATCTGACTACTGCATTAAAAAGGCTTTTGGGCAGATAGACCCGGATGAATATGCGCTCTGCCTGGAGAAATACACGGTGAAGAAATTGGCGGAATTGCGTTCCGAGCGCAATGATTTGGTCAGGAAGGCTAAATTGTACCGGTATTTGCTGCAAAAAGGATACGAAGCGGATTTGATAAATGACGCCATAAAAGAGCATTTACCGGCAAAATAACCCAATTGGTGCAGGCGCTCCGGGGTGTGATAGAAAAATTTCGTTATTTATGTGGGGATTTGTATCGGTTCCACAAATTTTCATAGCTTTGCTAAATAAATCATGTCTTATGGTGCAACAGGTTACGGATGGCGTAAGCATAATGGTTGAAACCTTTTACCAACCGGGGCAGTCCAATCCCATAAATTCAGAGTATTTATTTGCCTACCGCATCACCATAGAGAACCTGACCACCTACCCGGTAAGGTTACTGAGCCGCCACTGGCATATCATAGACAGTAATGGTACCCATAAAGAAGTAGAAGGTGAAGGTGTGGTAGGACAACAGCCTGTAATCATGCCGGGAAACAGTTATCAGTATGCTTCCGGATGCAACCTTCGCACCGATATTGGCAAAATGTATGGGACCTATCTTTTAGAGAACCTTTTCAATAAGCAAAATCTTACGGTGATCATACCGGAATTCATGTTAGTGGTACCTGCAAAGCTGAATTAAGGAGCTTTTCTAGGCTTCCCTTATCTCTTTGGATTTTTGATTGAGTTGCACTTGCAACCCCTTCCATGCCTTTGACTGTTTCTCCATCTTGGGGAAGGTCGCGAGCAATTTGAGGTGTTCTTCTATCCATTTTGTGCAAACATCCAGCACTTGTTCCGTGAAGTAAAGGGCAGCGGCTTTTTTCCTTTCTTCCAATTTATCGTCTTTTTGTTCTGCGATCAAGGCTATAATCTGCTTGTGAAACGACAATGCGTGTATGTGGGCGGCGGAAAGGGTGCTCAGTGTTTTTTCAAAAAGTTCGAGGTTCTGTTGCCTGGGCCCGGTCTTCTTTTTCAGCAGTTCGGTGTGCATCTGCGTGGTGTGCGCCATCAGGTCTGTAAACGAGAAAACCTTGGACAGATTATTGCCCATGGCACGCCTGCGGCTGTGATAGAGGAGCTCGTCAAGGTCATCTTCATCATTTTCGGTTTCGGAAAAGGCTACAACCCGTGGGTCTACGATGATGTTGTCGATATGCAGCTTGCTTCTCAGTACCAGGCCTTGCATACTGGTGCAGCGGCTTAACGCCACATAGACCTGGCCTGGCGCAAAAGACTGGTTCAGGTCTACGACAGCTTTTTCTAAAGTAAGCCCCTGGCTTTTGTGGACGGTAACAGCCCACGCCAGCCGTACCGGGAACTGCGTAAAAGAGCCGGATTCCTGTTCTTCAATCTGTCCCGTCTGAGTATCCAGCGTATAGCGCATGTTTTTCCAGGTTTCCTGTTCCAGCAATATGTTGTCGCCGGGATCGCCACCCGGAAATCTCACCCAAACCCCGGCAGAATTGATTGAAGAGACCGTGCCGATCTTGCCATTATAATATCGCCTTGGTACCTGGAGGTCATTTTTTACAAACATCACCTGAGCGCCTACTTTTAGTTGCAGTACTTCGTCAGTAGGAAAGTTTTTCGGGTTAAAGTCGTTGGTTATTATGCCTTTAAATGTATGAATTGGTTTATCTATCTTATCAAGAGCTTGCTGATTTATAGCGTCTGCGGTTCGGTTGTGGGTAGCTAATATGATGTAACCCTCATCTTTTTGCGGCGCCGGGTCGTAGCGTTCGTTTAACAATTGGATATCCTGAGCATTTACGTGTCCATTCCGGACCCTGTTGAGGATGTCAATGAATGTTTGCTCTTTTTGGCGGTAGATCTTCTTTAGTTCTATGTAGAGGGTGGGATTTTGCCGGAGCACGTGGGAGTCGAAAAAATAGGGGCTGCCGTAAAAGTGGCGAAGTATATCCCAGTCCTGCTCTGGGGCTACCGGCGGTAGCTGGAAGAGGTCGCCAATGAAGATGACCTGCAGGCCACCAAAAGGTTGTAACATATTTCGCCTCACGTGGCGGAGTACGAGGTCCATGGAATCGAGGAGGTCGCAACGCACCATGCTTATCTCGTCGATGATCAGCAGTTCCAGTCGGCGTATTAATTTGATCTTTGTGTCCCTGAGGCGGAGGTTGGCGAGGAGCGAGTGTTTGTCCTCAGTGGCGTCGCCCTGGCGGCCATAGCCCCCTTTATTACCAGGGACGAACGGGCCAAAAGGCAATTGCAGAAAGGAATGTATGGTTTCGCCGCCTGCGTTTATTGCGGCTACACCTGTAGGGGCGACTACCGCGCACTGCTTATTGGTTTGAGTCCTTATGTATTTGAGGAAGGTGGTCTTCCCGGTGCCGGCTTTCCCTGTCAGGAACAGGTTTTCGTCCGTATATTTTACAAAATCAACGGCTTTTTGAAATATGGAATTACTGGTATCTAAGGCTTCTGAATTTTTAGGCTTGGTCTCCGGCATCGGTTAAAAATAGGGAATTTTTGTGGGATTGAATTTTTAGGACGTTTTTGGCTGGTAAAAGCGTCGGTTCTTCGAAAACACATAATAAAACAGAAACACATAACAAATGATATAATGCATAAAAAGGATAAAACCTCCACAAACTTTAGCAATTTTGCAAAACTTGTGACGGTTTGTGAAGGCAGCATTCCTGATTTGATAGTCGTTGAATGGCTGAACTAAGGGAAATGAGTGTTATTTTTGGCCAAATATGAAAAATGTCCACGAAACTTTCTGTAAACATTAATAAAATAGCCACATTGCGCAACAGCAGGGGTGGTAATAACCCGGACGTGGTTAAGGCTGCAATAGACTGCCAAAAGTTTGGTGCAGACGGCATTACTGTGCATCCCCGGCCGGATGAGCGGCATATCCGCTACCAGGATGTGCGAGACATCAGTAGGATAATTACCACAGAGTTTAATATAGAAGGTAACCCGCTGGAAGAAAACTTCGTAAAGTTGGTACTTGAAGTGTTGCCCACGCAGGTGACACTGGTGCCTGATGACCCCGGGCAACTTACATCAAACCACGGATGGGACACCATTGCGCAACAAAAATACCTGACGGGTATAATAAAGGTATTCAAGGATGCAGGCATCAGGGTATCGATATTCGTTGACCCCGTGGAACAGATAGTAGCTGCGGCGGCTAACACGGGTACGGACCGGGTAGAACTATACACGGAAGAATACGCAAAGAAGTTCAGGAATGACCGGGATGCAGCGATAGCGCAGTATGTAGGCGCTGCGGCTATTGCTACGCAAAATGGCCTTGGCCTCAATGCCGGCCACGACCTGGACCGGGAGAACCTTGGTTATTTTAGGCAGCGGATCCCGATGCTACAAGAGGTATCAATAGGGCATGCGCTCATCTCTGATGCAATATATTACGGACTCGAGAATGTTATCCAGCT